>WNEZ01000152.1_pt1 | contig 52624 bp, 43 predicted proteins | sample 5400521 | NCBI WGS metagenome assembly WNEZ01 (sample SAMN13153339, study PRJNA577476) | soil metagenome | isolation source: 120 cm saprolite under Douglas fir tree site 2 hole 1 replicate 1 | place: USA:California | collected 2015-04-18
GCAGGAGGAGCTAACCTGGTGCGTGGAGAACAGCGACAAAGCGCCACACGCAGGATGGTTGCGGGAAGTCTACTACCACCTCGGAAAGCTGGCCCTCGCCGACGGCGAACAAGCGAAGGCACAGGACTACCTGCGGCGGAGCACCTACAAAGACTTCGAACGGCCGATTACACTCATCACTCCTTTTTCGGAGGAGGTCGCATCCGGGCACGCTTTTTCCCCGCGGCGCATCGCCGAGATCGTGCCGGGCCGCGTATATGCGCTCTCGGGTTTCGAGTTCACGGAATATTACTTTGTGGTGTCGGACGATCGGCGAGAACTAATCGGCATCGATGCGGGTACGCGCCCGGACTCTGCCAAAGCCGCCTACGAGGCACTGCGAGCGTATGCGCCTAACTTGCCGGAACTGACGACGGTCTTCATCACACACTCCCACTGGGATCACGTTGGCGGACACACGTATTTCCGTGCCCTAAATCCCCGCCTGCACTTCTACGCGAGGAGCAACTACGGAGAAGAAATCGCCCGCGAACTCGGTGCGCCGGGCGTTTTCGACAAGCAATTCTTCGGCGAAGGCTTCAGCATCGACAACGTGCGGAGTTTCAAGCCGGACATCACCATCGATCGCCGCACCGAACTGAAGATCGGGGGAACACGCATCGAGCTCATTCCTGTGCAGGGAGGCGAAACTCACGATGCGATGTTCATTCACCTGCCGGATGAGGGCGTTCTGTTCGTCGGTGATTTCATCATGCCTTATCTCGGTGCACCGTTCGTCGAGGAGGGCGACCTTCAGGGGCTGCTGGATGCAATCGATATCGTAGTACAAAAGAATCCGCGGTATCTGCTCCATGGCCATGAGCCGCTCACGAAGAATTTCGCCTCTGCCTCGATGCTGGCACATCTCAAAATAGATCTGGTATGGCTGCGCGAGCAAGTCCTGAACGCAACGCGCCGTGGCGAAGAGCGTGGCGCGATACATCAGGCAAACCTGATTCCGCCGGGCCTGCTTAGGGACCAACCCGATGTGCATCAGCCATACCTTATCCTGCGCGAACACGTCATCGACCGTCTTTATGATCAGAACGTCGGCTATTGGCAGCCGGACTTGCAGGGCCTCGAACATCTCACCCGTGCAGACCACGCAGAACTTTTGGTCGACTACCTCGGCGTGTCGGAAAGACAGCTGGTCAAGACAGTGGAACGCTTGACCGCGGACGGCAAGTATGAACTCGCAGCCTCACTGCTTGAATCGTCGGGAGACAGGTTCGAGCGCAGCGGCTCCGTAGCGAATGCTAAACGGCTTGTATACCTCAAGCTGATGGAGAAGCACCAGAATACCGACCCCTTCAAATTCATCATCTACTCGGGAAAGATCGGGGAACAAACGCCACAGATGGCTGCGACCAAGTAAAGAGTGGAAATGCGCTTAGTGCCCGTGTGAGAAGTTGGGTGCCTCGCTGCGGCACCTCCGGGCGGGTGACAGGACACTGGGAAACTGGCCCAGTATCAACGGCGGCGTACCTTGACGGGGGCAATTTCCCGCCATAAAGTCTCGGCAATCTTTACACGCCATCGGCCAGCGACGCCCGCCGTGGAGAACTTTTGATTAGGACAGACGGACACTGAGGTGATTGTGGCCAACGAAACTGTTACCGCCGCACTGCCCGATGAAGCGAAAACGATTCACAAAATGCGAGTGAGGATTATTCCCTTCGTGTTTCTACTCTACGTCATTTCGTTTCTCGACCGGATCAACATCGGGTTTGCGGCGTTGACGATGAACAAGGAGCTGGCGATTACCAGCAAGCAGTTTGGGCTGGTCGCGGGAATTTTCTTTTTCGGGTACTTCCTGTTTGAAATTCCGAGCAATCTGCTGCTGCACAAAATCGGAGCGCGGATCTGGATCGCACGGATCCTGATTACCTGGGGAATCCTGGCCATGCTGACCGGCCTGGTGCATTCGGTGCAGCAATTGTATGTAGTGCGTTTTGTGCTGGGACTCGCGGAGGCCGGTTATTTTCCGGGAATTGTTTTGTACTTGACGTACTGGTTTCGGCAGCGGGATCAGGCGCAAATGATTGCGCTGTTTCTTGTAGGGATACCTTTCACCAGCATCATTGGGTCTCCGGTTTCTGGTTTCATTCTGGATCATGCGCACTGGCTCAATTTGGGCAGTTGGCGGTGGCTGCTGATTCTGGAGGGGATTCCGGCCGTAGTTGGCGGCGTGCTCGTCTATTTTCTATTGCCGAGCCGCCCGGCAGAAGCCAAATTTCTTAGCCAAGAGGAGAAAGACTGGATTACAGCGGAGCTGGCGAGCGAAGAGCGGGAGAAACTGGCGAGTCACAGCATATCTGCGGGACAGGCGCTGATGAACAAGCGGGTCTGGCACTTGGGATTGATTGGATTCACGTTGAATACCGGGATGTACACGATGAACTTCTGGATGCCGCAACTGGTGAAATCACTGTCGACCGGAATCTCCAACACTCTGATTGGGCTACTGGTGATGATTCCGCACCTCGTGGGCTTGCCCGCGATGGTGCTGGTGTCGCGGAGTTCAGACCGCAAGCAGGAGCGGAGATTTCATGCGGCGATTCCGGCGATCGCCGCGGGGATCGCTCTGGCGTCACTGGGCATGACTCATTCCATTTTTCCAACGATTGTGCTTCTGACTTTCGCTGCCGTGGGGATCTACAGCGTTTATGGGCCCTTCTATTGCCTGCCGGGGGATTTTCTGACGGGGTTTGCCGCGGCATCGGGAATTGCGCTGGTGAGTTCAGTTGCGAATCTGGGGGGATTTGCGGGGCCTTATGCGATTGGTTGGATTAGCCAGAAGACAGGGAGCCTGTACGGAGGTTTGGCGGTTGCCGGCGTTTCTGTGTGCGCGTCGGCGACACTGATGTTGCTGCTTCCGAGGAGGCTGCGGGGAAAGGCGGCCTGAAGATGGGTTAGCTGGTGGGTATGGCCGCAGTTGCATTTTGATTCTGCCGGCCTGGGCGAGAGGGGCGCAGCAGTGCTGCGCCCCTACAAAGAAAATTCGTCGTGCGGCCCGCCTCAGAACGCGGCCCCTACAAAGTCCTCCTAGGCCGACTAGTTCCAAGTAAGAAATCCGCGCTAGGGAGACATTGCGTTTAAGGGTTTGCGGGACCAGGCGCCCACGAGGGCCACAAAAGGGACAACTGTCTTTGAGGACGCAACCTCGGCTTGAAGTCTTTCTGGCAGCGTAGTGAAGTCGCCCAGCGGTTCGAGAGACAGGTTCTGCTGCTGAATTTGCGGCCGCAAGCTGCAGAGAAGATCATAGATCCAACGCGTGAAGTCCGGGTCACTCCCGAGCAGTATCTCCATACGCATGGCTGGCGGAGGCAGTCCAGCCTCTTGGAAGACGCGGTGAAGAGCGAGTCCTATCTCTGTGTTTGCCCCGGAGCGACTGATGGCCTCACGGAGCAAAGAAGCAGCCGCCGACCAAACCGGCAGATGCGCGGAAAGAAGAAGAAACGGGGCGTAAGAGACTTCCTGGAAGGCGAGCACTCCGCCAGGACGCACCAAGTGAGACAAAGAACGCAAGACAGCGACAGGATCGGGAAGGAACTGCAGAATGAAACGGCCCACCGCTGCGTCGAAAGGCTTGTCGCTGGCGACTTGGCTCACATCGGATTGCGAGAAGCTCACATGGTGAAGGCCAGCCTCGGCAACTCGAGATCTAGCCCGAGCGATGGAACGTGGGTCGTGTTCGATGCTTACAACTTCTCCCGAAGGACCAACCAGGTTGGCCACCAGCATGGCGACGTCACCGACGCCGGAACCGATGTCCAGGACACGCTGGCCTGCACCAATGCCGGCTTCGCGGAAAAGCCGTTCGGTGAGAGGAGCAAGCAGCGCGGCTTGCCGAATTAGGCGCTCGTGTTCCGCGTCAGTGCTGCCGAGAGCGTAGTGCGCAGTGAGTTTGGTTGCCGTCATGATGGACGAGGATTGTACCACCGGGAGTCTTCACGATTGCGGCGAGTGATGGGAGCGGCTCCGCACGCGGTGATACATAACGCATCAGCGCAAGACGTGTGTTTTGCCCCTCTGCACTCGGGGTATATAGTTAATGAGGTGTTCGCACCGGACGCAACGGGCGGCCCGGAATCATCATCTATTTGAAAATTGTTTGGCACCAGTTTAGTACCTGATTGGCAGTTTTCCAATCTCCGCAAAGGCAACCTGAACGGATGGCCGCAGACGTAAGCAAACATCTGGATCGCGCCAAGCGCTTCCTCGAGAAAAACCGCGTCGAGGACGCAATCGAGGCGTATTTGGCGGTGCTCGACGAGGCGCCGCAGCATCAGGAAGCGACGCAGGCGCTCGGGGATCTGTATGCGCGGATGGATCAGCAGGACCGCGCGGCGATATATTACGGCTTGTTGTTTGATTTGCTGGTGGAGCCGAAGGACGAGTCGAAAGCTCTCGCGATTTATAACCGGTTTCTGAAGGCGGGCCGGGGACAGCCGCCGGAACGCATCGCGCGCTATGCCTTCCTGCAGCAGAGACAAAATCATTCCGACGAAGCCATTGAGCAGTACACGAAAGCGGCGGAACTTTTTGCTGCGGCGAGCCGCGAAGAGGATGCGTTGTTTTGCTGGGAGCGAATCGCGCAGCTCGACCCTGAAAATCTTGCGCGGCAGATGCGGCTTGCGGAAGCGGCCGAACGCATCGGGAAGAATGCGCTTGCGGCGCGGGCGTTTCTGCGGGCCGGGCAGCTTGCTTCAGCGAGCGGCGCCTCAGCCGACGCGCTGCACGTGCTTGGGCGGGCGTACAAACTAGCGCCGCAAGAACGGAGCGTGGGACTGCTCTACGCGCAGGCGAACTTGCAAAGCGGCAACGCGGTGCGCGCAGCCGCGCTGCTGGAGCCCTTTGCCGTGGCGGAAAACGATGCGGCGTTTCTGGCGACGTATAGCGACGCGCTGATGCGATCGGGAAACCTGGAGAAAGCGCGTGAGCTGCTGGAGCGGCTGCTGCGCGAAAAAAATGAAGGCGTGACGCAACTATTCGAACTGGCGGACCGTTACGTCGCCGCGGGCCAGGACCAGAAGGCGACGGAGATCCTGGTGATGCTGAAGCGGCGGATGTTTGCCGACAAACGGCAAAACGATTTTGTGACGTTGATGGACGGAGTGGGGGCCAAGAACTCGCAGTCACAGGCGGTGCTGGAATTCTGGGCTTCGCTGCACAACGAATTGAATCGCGAATCACAGTATTTCGAAGTGCTGATCAAGCTGTTCGATGTGTACCTGACGTCGGGAAACGTGAAGAAAGCGGCGGAGTCTCTCGAGCGGCTAGTGGACATTGATGCGTACGATTATCGGAATCAAGAGCGGCTGGAACTGCTGCGCGGCAAAGTGGATGAAGCGCAGGTGAAGCGAATCGCCAGCCGGCTGATGAAATCGAGCACGCCGACGCCGGGGCATGCTTCGCACGGTCATCAGGCGCAGGCTCCGGCCACTCCTTCTCCGGCCAGTGAAGAAGGACGACAGTTGCAGGCGCTGGAAGATCTGATCGTGCAGACGGAGATTTTTTTGCAGTATTCCCTGCAGAACAAGGCGTTGGAACGGCTGCAAAGAATTGCGGCGATGTTTCCCGGGGAAGAAGAGCGGAACGCGCGGCTGTCCAATCTCTACCAGATGGCGAATTGGTGGCCGCAGGGAGCGCCCAAGCCGAAGACGGAAGCGGGCGCAGCGCCGGCGGCCACTGTACCCTCGGCGCCGGCTGCACTCGTGGTTGAGGCTGCCGCGCCGATCACCACGAAGACCGGAGTCTATTCGGCGGAGACGCTGCGCGATCTCTCAAAGATTTCCGAGGTCAATCAAAAGATATTTCGGCAGCAGACGCCGCGGGCGATGCTGAACACGGCGGTCAGCGAAGTTGGCGCTTATCTGCGCGGGACACGCGCGCTGGCGGTGGTGGGAGCGCCGGGGCGGCCTCCGGAAATGGCGGCGGAATTTTGCGCGCCTGGAGTGAAACCCGCGCCTGGGGCGCAGGTGGTGTTGCTGCTGGCGCACATTGAGAAGGCCGAGCCGGACGAGCTGGGCGGCCTCGTGGTGCAGGCGACGGAAGGATCGATTCTGAGCGATCTGGGGTTGGCGACGGCGCTGGGCGTGGTGATTACGGACAAAGAAACGCAGTTGCCAGCGGGAATGTTGATCGTCGGGCACGCCGAAGAGCACAAGTGGAAGCCGAACGAGGCTTACTTTTTGCAGGCGATTGGCGATCAGATGCTGATGAGCGTGAGCCACACGCGGCTGCGGTCGCTGGTGCGGCGGATGGGCGTTTCGGATGAGCGATCGGGCTTGCTGAGCCGGAGTTCCTACCAGAGTTGTTTGCTGACGGAAGCGGACCGCGCGCGGACGCAAGGCACGCCACTGGCGCTGACGATTTTGCAGATTGACCGCGGAGCGGAACTGCTGCGGACGCAGGGGGAATCGCCGCTGGAACGATTTTTGGAGCAACTGGCGCGGTCGTTGCAGCCGATCGTGCGGCAGAACGATGTGGCGGTGAAATACACGTCGTGGTCGCTGGCGTTTATTCTGCCGGATACAACGCTGGCGGGGGCGCAGAATCTGGCGGATAAATTGCGGCGGGCAGCTTCGGGGTTGCGGCCGCCGTGGGACTCGACGCAAATTACGTTGAGCGCGGGAATTGTCGAAGCTGTGCCGAAGCACGAATTCGATAGCGAAGACATTGTGACGGATTTGATTAACCGCGCGGAGTTTTCGATTGAAGAGGCGCGGAAGCGCGGCGGGGATACCGTGGTGGCGCTGGAAACGCCGAAGTTGTGAAGTGATGACATTCGTTCTACTTGGAAAACTCGGTCAATACGAATAGGAAAGGAAAGCATGTTTCCTACGGATGCGGTGATTGTGGCGGGGGCGCGGACGCCGATGGCGCGGTATACCGGGGCGTTTTCGGAGGTGAGCGCGATTGAGCTGGCGGCGCATGCTTCAAGAGAGGCGATTCGACGTTCGAACGTGGACCCCGGAGAATTTGACCACGCGATATTTGGGAACGTGATGCAGACGAGCGCGGATGCGCTCTATGGGGCGCGGCATGTGGGATTGAAGGCGGGGTTGAAAATCGAGACGCCGGCGGTGACGGTGAACCGGTTGTGCGGGTCGGGGATTGAGGCGATTGTGCAAGCGGCGCAGCGATTGCTGCTCGACGAAGCGAGCATGGTGCTTGCGGGCGGCATGGAGAACATGACGCAGGCGCCGTTTGTGGTTCGCGGGGCGCGGACAGGATTGAAGCTGGGCGGGGGAGCACTGGAAGATTCCTTGATGGCAGGACTGACGGATACCTATTGCGGATTGCCGATGGCGCTGACAGCGGAAAAATTGGCGGAGCAGCATGGGATTACGAGAAAAGATGCGGATGTTTACGCGCTGCGCAGCCAGCAGGCGGCGGATGCGGCTTACAAGGCTTGCAGGATCAAGGAAGAGCTTGTGGCAGTGGAAGTGAAGCAGGGGAAGAAAACGATTGTGGTTAGCGAGGACGATCACCGGCGGCCGGAAACGACGATGGAAACGCTGGAAAAATTGCCGCCATCGTTCAAGAAAGATGGGATTGTGACGGCGGGGAATGCCAGCGGGATTGTGGATGGAGCGGCGGCAGTGGTGGTGACGAGAGAGAAAATCGCGAGGGAACGCGGACTGAAACCGGTGGGGCGCATCGTGTCATGGGCGGTGGCGGGAGTGGATCCGAGCATCATGGGGACTGGGCCGGTGCCGTCTTCGCAGAAGGCGCTGAAACTGGCGGGCCTGACGCTGGAGCAGATGGATCGCGTGGAAGTGAATGAAGCGTTTGCGGCGCAGTATCTGGCCGTGGAAAAAGTGCTGGGACTGAAGCGCGAGAAGACGAATGTGAATGGCGGGGCGATTGCGTTGGGGCATCCGCTGGGGGCTTCCGGGACGCGGCTGGTGATTACGATTTTGAATGAATTGCGAAGGAATGGATTGCGGTACGGATTGGCGACCGCGTGCATTGGCGGAGGGCAGGGGATCGCTATGATTGTCGAGGCGCTGCTGGATTGATTATATACGTGCGCACCAGCCTCAAAAGAATATTGAAGAGGAAAGATAACGCAGAGGCGCTGAGAACGCAGAGGAAACGCGGAGAAGAATCAAGAATCGATCATTTCTGCTACACTTTCGCATTCGGGATACGCGGTTCCCAGCCGGCCTTTTGCCAATTGGGCGGCTAAATCATCTAAGAGGAAAAATGGCGATTCAGAGAGTGGGTGTCGTCGGGTGTGGGCTGATGGGTTCGGGGATCGCGCAGGTGGTGGCTGCGGCGGGATTCGAAACGGTCGTGCGCGAAGTGAGCGCGGAGCTGGTGGAGAAGGGAATCAAGGGTATTGAGAAGAATCTGAGTCGCTTGGTGGAGAAGGGCACGATCGCCGAAGGGGTGAAGGGCGAGATTCGGGGGCGGTTGAAGGGGACTACTTCGATCGAGGGTCTGAAAAATTGTGACCTGGTGATTGAGGCCATCATCGAGCAGCTTCCGGCGAAACGGGAACTCTTTGGGGCGCTGGATGCGATTTGCCCGCCGTCGACGATTTTTGCGAGCAATACGTCTTCGTTGACGATTACGGAAATCGCCACGGCCACGAAGCGACCGCAGCGATTTGTCGGGCTGCACTTCTTCAATCCCGTGCCGGTGATGAAACTAGTCGAGGTGGTGCGAACAATCGCCACGGACGCGGCGGTTTATGAGGAGATGGTGGCGTTCGGGGCGAAACTGGGCAAGACGCCGGTGCGCACGCACGACAGCACGGGGTTCATCGTGAACCGCTTGCTGGTGCCGTATCTTCTGGATGCGATTCGGGCGCTGGAAGAGGGAGTCGGGTCCATCGAGGACATTGATAATTCGATGAAGCTGGGTTGCGGGCATCCGATGGGGCCGCTGACGTTGCTGGATTTTGTGGGGTTGGATACGACTTATTACATTTCGCAGATTATGTTTGATGAGTTCAAGGAGCGGCGATTTGCGGCGCCTCCTCTGCTAAAGCGGATGGTGCTGGCGGGGTGGAACGGGCGGAAGGCGGGCCGCGGGTTTTACGATTATTCGGATCCGCAGAATCCGAAAGCGCAAAAATTTTAAAGGCGAGAAGAGAAGAGAAGAGAAGAGATAACGCAGAGGCGCTGAGTACGCAGAGGAACGCACGGCCGAGAAGAGGGAAGAGATGGGTTACGAGAATATTTTGTACGAGAAGAAGGATGGGATTGCGTACATCACCTTCAACCGGCCTAAGGTGTTAAATGCGTTGAACCGCAAGACGGTGGAAGAATTACAGCATGCGCTCATTGATGCGCGTGGCGACGCGACAGTGCGGGTGTTGATCTTTACAGGTGCGGGGGAAAAAGCCTTTGTGGCAGGCGCGGACATCAGTGAACTGGCGCTGCAAACACCGGTCAACGGCAAGGAATTCTCTCTCTTCGGGCAGAGTGTTTTCCATCTACTGGAAACGATGGGGAAGCCATCGATCTGCGCGATCAATGGATTTGCGCTGGGCGGCGGGTGCGAGCTGGCGCTTTCCTGCACGATTCGAATCGCGAGCAAGACAGCCAAGCTCGGACAACCGGAAGTGAAGCTGGGAATCTTGCCGGGATATGGCGGGTCGCAGCGGCTGGCGCGGCTGTGCGGCAAGGGCGTGGCGCACGAACTTTGCCTCACCGGGGAGATGATTACGGCGGAAGAAGCGCAGCGCATCGGACTGGTCAATCATATCCATGAGCCGGCGGAGCTGATTCCCGCGGCTGAAGCAATGGCGAAGAAGATTATTGCCAACGGGCCACTCGCGGTGAAATTCACTATGGAAGCGATCGAGCGCGGCGTAGAAATGGCACAAGAAGAAGGGTTGTTCCTGGAGGCTACGCTTTTCGGCGTGGCTTGCGCGACGGAAGACATGCGTGAGGGGACGAAGGCGTTTTTGGAGAAGAGGCCGCCGCAATTTAAAGGGAAGTAAAAGAAATAGGTGAAGTAAAGGGGTAAGGGACAGGAACGCGGAACGACACAAGATAGCTATGGCGGAGAAAATACAGCCCGAGAAAATTGATGGCGGATTGAGCGCGGCGGGTTTCCGCTTCGGCATTGTGGTGAGCCGGTTCAATAGTTTTATCACCGAGCGGCTGCTTGCGGCGGCGGTGGATGCGCTGGCGCGAGCCGGGGCGGGCAGCAAGGACGTTGATGTCGTGCACGTGCCGGGAGCTTTCGAATTGCCGCTGGCGGCTAAGAAGCTGGCGGCGACAGGGAAGTTCGATGCGTTGATCGCCCTCGGATGTGTGCTGCGCGGCGAGACGACGCACTACGATTATGTTTGTTCAGAAACCGCACGCGGATTGCAACTGGCGCAAATGGACAGCGGCTTGCCGATCATTTTTTGCGTGCTGACTTGCGACACACTGGAGCAGGCCATTGACCGCGCCGGTCTGAAAGGCGGGAACAAGGGATTCGAGGCGGGGCTTGCTGCCATCGAAATGGCGCAGCTATCACGCAAGCTTCGCACGGATCATTCGAAAGCAGAATCTCCCGGAAAGCCGCGGCGTAAGTAACGTGTCTCTCCGCACCAAATCCCGCGAATTTGCGATGCAGATGCTGTTCCAGTGGGACATGAGCCAGCAGGATTTCACCAAGTTGGAGATGAAGTTCTGGAAAAGCGCGAAGGCGGCGGACAAGACGCGCGCTTTCGCGAACAAACTATTTGAAGGCGCGGCTAAGGACGTTACGGCGCTCGACGCCATCATCGTCAAGCACGCCGACAACTGGCGTTTCGAACGGCTTGCCGCCATTGATCGCGCGATTTTGCGTCTTGCGATTCATGAAATGAACGGCAAGGACACACCGCCTAAGGTGGTTCTGAACGAAGCGGTCGAAATGGCCAAAAAGTTTTCCTCCGAGGAGTCCGGGTCATTTGTGAACGGGATCCTCGACGCAGTCCATAAATCATTGAAAATAAATTAGTTATAGCACTCTCCCCTTGTTACACTTTCCCGCAATTTTTTTGCACGGCGGCGCGAAACTTTGCGGCCCTCCTAGTGTTTGATTTTGTAAGTGTGGTGGTAACTCCAGGAACGCTTTCAATAGGAGAGAACACGATGAACTCAGAACATGTGGTCCGTCGAGGTGTGCTCGCGATTGCTTTTGCCGGCTTGCTCGCCGGTGGTGCCTTTGCCCAGAACCCGGATCCGACTCCACAGCAGCAGGACATTCACAATGATAAGAAAGACATTCGCAACGACAAGAAGGATCTGGCGAATGACCGCGCGGATCGCAACGCCGATCAGCGCGACATCAATCACGACAAGCGCGACCTGAGCAAAGACCGCGCCGACCGCAACGCGGACCAGCGGGACATCAATCACGATCGCAAGGACTTGAATAAGGACCGTGTGGATCGCAACAAGGATCATCGTGACATCAATCGCGACGAGAACCAGCTTGTCCGCGATGACCAGAAGTACGGTGCCAATAGCGCGCAGGCGCAGGCTGATCGCAAGGACCTTCAAGCGGATCGCGTCGACCGGAACAAGGATCAAAAGGATATCAATCACGACCGGCGTGATTTGAACAAGGACCGAGCGGATCGTAACGCGGATCAGCGCGACATCAACCACGACAAGCGCGACCTGGCCAAGGACCGAAAGGATCGAAATCAGGATCAGCGTGACATCAACAAGGACAAGAAAGACTTGCACAAGGATCGCAAGGACCTGCGCCACGATAAGCGCGGACACTAGGGAAATTCTCAGCTTACAGCTTTCAGGTATCTGTCTCGGAAAAAGCGAAGGCCGCCCGGAGTTCCCGAGCGGCCTTTTTCATTCGGCAGAAATGATTCTCTTCAGATACGAATGGTACCTTCGAATACTTTCACGGCCGCGCCGCTGACGCGGGGGACGAGTTTCTTTCCGCTCTGCGTGACTTCCACTTCGATATGGCTCGGGCGGCCCATTTCCGTGCCCTGGAGAATGGTTAGCGTGTGGCCTGGGGTCAATTTTCCGTTTCGCACTAGATAGGCGCCCAGCGAACCGGCAGCGGAACCAGTGGCGGCGTCTTCGTAAAGCCCCCACGGGAGCATGCCTCGGGAAAACGCTTTGCCGTTGCTGCCGAGCGCGAAACAGTAAGCCATCGTCGCGTTTTTCCCTTGGAGGTGGCGGAGTTCGCTCATGTTCATCGCGATTTTCCCCAGCGCGGCGCGATTGCGCAGCGGCACCATCAGGTTGAAGATGCCGGTGGATACAAATGCAGGTTCCAGTTTGGGGTCGAAGTCTTTCGGCGAAATTCCCAGCGCGGAGGCAAGCTTCTTCTTGTTGATCTTCGCGGGCTTAAAGAGGGCTTCTTTTTGGATCATGGTAACACGCTGCGGTCGTCCGTCTTTGAAACGGATTTCGACCGGCAAGATGCCCGCTCCGGTTTCTTGCAAAATATGTACGCCGCCGTCCTGCGCGGGAACGACCCCCAGCTCCGCGAGCAAGAACCACGTTCCGACTACGGGATGGCCGGCGAGCTTCAGCTCTTCCTTTGCGGTGAAAATGCGCAAGCGCGCGAGGGCTTCTTCGTCCGTCGGCTTTTGCACAAAGACGGTCTCCGAAAGGTTCATTTCGCGCGCGATGGCCAGCATTTGGTCGTCGGAAAGCCCATCGCCGTCGGTAAATACAGCAAGGGGGTTGCCTTCGAAGCGATTATTGGTGAAAACGTCGAGGGTGTAGAAGCGGTGTTCCATGGCTGGTGGTAGATCGCCGCGGGAGCAGACGGAAGATTTCAGATGCGCTCGAGCTGGGCGACTGTCCTTTCGTTGGTGATGTTCCCGGTGTTCAAGGTCGATTTTGGTTCGATCAGGATAACCTGGACCTCTTCGTCCGCCACGGGGCAGTGCTCAACGCCGCGTTGGACGACAATGAACTCGCCTTCGCGCACTAGGCGTTCCCGATCGCGGAATTTCATGCGGAAGGAGCCCTTCACGACGAGAAAAAGTTCGTCTTCGTTATCGTGATGATGCCATAGAAATTCTCCTTTGAACTTGACGGCTTTCACAAGGCAATCATTGACTTCGCCGATGATGCAGGGCTTGTAGTGCTCGGAAATGAGATTAAACTTTTCTTTCAAGTTTATCGTGTTCATGGTGCACCTATAGTTCGTGAACGATTTGAGTTACGGCATTAAGAACGCGGCGCGTCGTTTCGGCCTTGTCGGTTTCGGAGTAAACGCGCAACAAATTTTCTGTTCCCGAAGCGCGGACCATCACCCACCCCGCTTCGCCGAGGTATACCTTGATGCCGTCCATGCTTTCCCGGCGCACCACTGGCAGATCGAGGATGCGGGTCAATTTGGCATCCGAAAAATGCGCAATAGCTTTTTCCTTTTGCTCCGGTTTCAAAGCGAGATCCACGCGGTCGTAATGATATTCGCCAAATTCGGCAGTGAGTACGGCGAGCAGTTCGCCAAGCGATTTGCCGTGCCAGGCCATCAACTCCGCGAGTAACAGCGCCGAAACCGTAGCATCTCGTTCAGGAATGTAGAGGTTGGTGCCAATGCCGCCGCTTTCTTCGCCGCCAATCAAAATGTTCTGTTCGAGCATCAACTCACAGATGTACTTAAATCCGATGGGCGTTTCGTGCAGTTTCCGGCCGAACTTTGCCGCAAGCTTGTCGATGAGTTTGGTAACGGAGAAAGTCTTTGCGATATCGCCCGGCAGGTTGCGAGTTCCCGCGAGGTGCCAGACGAGCAAAGCAAAAATCTGGTGCGGGTTTACGAAAGTGCCGTCGCGGTCGATGGCGCCGATACGGTCGCCGTCGCCGTCGGCGCACAAGCCGGCGTCATATTTTCCGGCGAGCACGGCTTGCCGCAAGGCTTCGATATGCGGCTCGATTGGTTCCGGATGCACGCCGCCGAAGCGCGGGTCGCGTTTCCCGCGAATTTCGTCGCAGGTGATGCCATTGCGCCGGAAAAGTTCGACGAGCAATCCCGCGGCCGAGCCATGCATAACATCGGAGACGAAGCGGAATTTTGCGTTCTTCAGCCGTTTCCAATCGATCAGTTTCTCAAGGGTGTCCAGATACGGCGCGCGCGGCTCCAGCGGCTGAATCAGATTTTTCCGTTGTGGCAGGGGCGGGGCATTTCCTTTCTGCACAACAGCGAGATCATTTTCGATTTGCGCCACGATCGAAGGCAATGCCGAACTGCCATAGCTCGCTTTGTACTTGATGCCATTCCATTGGTAAGGATTGTGGCTCGCGGTGATCATCAGGCCGCCAGCCGCCCCGCGTTGCCGCACTAGCAGGGAAACCGCCGGAGTGGGACAAGGCTTGTCCGTCAAGAAAACAGGAGTACCGCTCGCGGCAACCACTTCGGCGGCGGCGGCAGCGATGCTGTCCGAGGCGAAGCGATGGTCGTAGCCGATGATCACGCCCTTGCGCGCGTCCTCGCAGCGCACAACGTAACGAGCGATGGCCTGCGCGACGATATGCGCGTTCGCGAAGGTAAAATCCTCCGCAATCACGCCGCGCCAGCCATCGGTTCCAAATTTAATCGCAGTCATAAGCGGTTGTGGAGAGTATACGTGAAGCGGTAGGCGCGCCAAACAGCCGGTTGGCCTGATTGCCGGAAGACGGACGGCCCTGGGAGGCGGTCCCTACAAGAGCTTTCTTAGCTTTTGTTCTTCGAGCCATTTCACGATTTTCCCGACGTCCTGGGCGCGATCGCGCGGACAGATGAGCAAGGCATCGGAAGTCTCGACGACGATGAGGTCACGCACGCCGACCGCAGCCACAAACTTAGACGGGCTCCAGAGGAAATTGCCTTCCGCATCGAAAACGTACCCTTCGCCCGCCAGGACGTTTTCGCCGGGTTGCTTCGCGAGGAGTTCGTAGACGGCTGCCCATGAGCCAATATCGCTCCAGCCGATCTCCGCAGGAATCACCGAAACTCGGGCTGGTCCGTCCTGGCGAGTGGCGGGCTCAAGTACGGCGTAGTCCACGGAAATGTTTTCGAGCTTGGGATAAATGGCGTGCAGCTTGCGTTCGTAGACGCGTGTGCCAATCGAGGAGGCGAGTTTCTCCAGCCCCGCGTGAGTTTTCGGCAGGAATTTTCTTAGGTTGTCGAGAAACGTCGAGACCCGCCAGAAAAACATGCCGGCGTTCCACAAGAAACTGCCGGACAAGACGTATTCCTTGGCGAGAGTCAGCTCCGGCTTTTCCGTAAAGCGCTTGACGGCGAATACGGGAAAATCCGCCGAAGCAGATGGCTCGTTGACGCGCTCGACGTACCCAAAGCCGGTTTCCGGCCGGGTTGGAGGGATGCCGAGCACGACCATGCGCTCCTGTTCGCGAGCGAGGTTCAAGGCGGCGCTCACGATGCGGCGATATTTCTCCGGCTCCGCGATGAAATGGTCGGCCGGCAAAACGGCCATGAGCGCGTCGCCGCCAGCGGCGTGGCGGACATGAGTTGCAGCGAGGGCGATAGCTGCGGCGGTGTTCCGTCCAAGAGGCTCCGTTAGAACCTGCTTGCGCGCCGCGGCGGGAAGCTGTTTGCGAACGGCGGCGGCCTGCTCCGCATTTGTGACCGTCCAGATGCGCTCGGCGGGGACGAGCGGACGCAAACGCTCGACAGTTTGCTCCAGCATGGTGTCTTTGCCGGTGATGTTGAGCAATTGCTTAGGAGTGCGCGTGCGGCTGCGCGGCCAGAAACGCGTGCCGCGTCCTCCGGCAAGGATTACGGCGTGGACGGTTAGTTTTTCCTTCGCCATAGTTGAATCGCCTTAATCAAAAATCACTTGCGCGAGAGCCGCTGCCGAAACTCCGTCGCGATGCAATTCCGTCTTCAATGCCGGGATATCCGGCACATAGGTGCGAATCAGAGATGTCGGCGCTTCCGGCAAAACATCAATGCGCGCTTGCGAAGCGGGCACCAGCCAGCATTCGCCGCGGTGATAGCAGGCCCCGCTATCCGGCCAGGCAAAGCTGCCCGAGCCTTCCAGAATTACGATGAGCTCGAACCGCTCAGGATCCATCGCAATTTCGCATTTCGCCGAAAACTCCCACCGCTCGGTGGCAAAGTAGCGGCAAGCGGCGAGCAGCGATCTCGTCGCGCCATTGGCGGGAAGCAGAAGCGAAGATACTTTCACACCAGCGGGTTTTCCGAAGTTGGTTACTTGGAGCGCCTTCTCGATATGTAATTCGCGTGGTTTTCCTTGCGTATCAACGCGGCCGAAATCGTAAACCCGGTAGGTTAGGTCGGAATACTCCTGCACTTCGCAGATGACCAGGTTTGGACCTATTGAGTGAGGCGTGCCGGGGGCGACGAAAAACGTGTCGCCGCTGTGCACTGAGTGCGTCGCGAAGAGGTCTTCCAGTGTTTGTGACGACAATCCCTCGAGAAATTTTTCCTTGGTCACGCCGGGCTTTAGTCCGATGAGCACCTTTGCTCCAGCTTCCGCGGAAACTGCGTGCCACATCTCTGTTTTTCCGCGGCCTCCGGCGGCCTGTTCGTGGACGGACGCATAAGCGTCGTCCGGGTGAACCTGGAGCGATAGTTTCTCAGTTGGAAAAATAAATTTGACTAGAAGAGGAAAACTCGCTTCGGCGGCGAGCCGGCTGCCCCGCCACTCCGCGGGCATTTCCGTCCAGGCTGCGCCGAGCGTTTTTCCAGCGAATGGCCCGGAGGCGATGCGGCAATCCACTCCCGTGAGCCACGCTTCACCGAGCGGCTCCGCCAAATTCGTTTTTTCGGGGAAAAGCGGCGCCAGCGAGCGCGTTCCCCAGAGGCGCGGGCTGAAGATGGGCTCTATGCGTGTGGGCGTGGGCCTCACGGTTTACGCCGCGGCTTCGGCGCGCGAAAAGAATCGTTCCAGGCGGCGCAGTCCTTCGTCGATTCGTTCGATGGACGTGGCGTAGGAAAGCCGCAAGTAGCCCGGTGCGCCGAAGGCTTCGCCGGGCACCAGCGCGACGTGCGCCTTCTCCAGAAGCAATTTTGAAAGCTCGGTGCAAGTTTTGGCGTGTGCGTGCTGGCCTTCGCCAAGATGTGCCGAGACATTGGGGAACGCGTAGAAGGCGCCGCCAGGCCATTCGCAGGTGACGCCGGGAATCGCGCGCAAGCCTTCCACGATGCGTTTGCGCCGCTTTTCGTATTCGGCCAGCATAGCGGGGACGGTCTCCATCGTGCCGCGCATGGCTTCCAGAGCGGCATATTGCGCGATGGAAGTGGCGTTCGAGGTGGACTGGCTCTGCAGCTTGATGAGCGCCTGAATGAGCGCCTCCGGCCCCAGCGTGTAGCCGATGCGCCAGCCGGTCATCGCGAAAGTTTTAGAGACCGAGCCGATGATAATGACGTTGCCTTTGGAACCCGCCGCGCTCGCGATCGAGTACGGCTTGTGCGGCTCGTAGGTGAAATGCGAATAGCACTCGTCGCCCATCAACCAGACGTTGTGCTTTTTGCAGACCGCGAGAATGCGCTCGTATTCATTCGGGGAGACCACGCCGCCCGTGGGATTGCTGGGCGAATTCAGAATCAGCAGTTTCGTGCGCGGAGTAATGGCCTTTTCGATGGCGGAATCGCGCACCGCAAAGCCGTCCTCCGGCCGCGTCTCGACGAAGACCGGCGTTCCACCTGCATACTTCACGATGTCCGGAAAGCTCACCCAGTAGGGAGCGGGGACAATGACCTCGTCGCCTTGCTGAATCAGCACGCTCATCACATTGAAGATGGAGTGCTTGCCGCCAACACTGACGACGCACTCTTTTGCTTCGTGCGACGAGCCGAGCTCGCGCTTGTGCCACGCGCAAATCGCTTCCCGCAGCGGCATGATGCCGCCCGTCGGCGTGTACTTCGATTTGTTTTCCTCGATTGCTTTGATCGCCGCCATTTTGATGTGGTCCGGCGTGGGAAAGTCCGGCTCGCCGGGACCGAAGTCCGCGATATCCACTCCACGCGACTTTAGCTTGTCCGCTTCGGCGATCACCGCGGCGGTCGGCGAAATTTGTATGCGATTGATCCGGTCGGTTAGTTGCACCTTTGCTCCTCGAAAAAAAGTTAAAAGTTCACAGTTTACGGTTGACGCCAAATTCGCTCACGAAATCTTGGCGCGCATGCGCTGCTCAACCACTTCCGGCACGAGGCCTTTGAGCGACGCTCCGAGCCGCGCAATTTCGCGAACCAGCTTTGAGCTCAAGTAGCTGTACGACAAGCCCGGCAGCATGAAAACCGTCTCCAGCCGCGGCTCAAGCTTGCGATTCATAAGCGCCATCTGCAGTTCATATTCGTAATCGGATACAGCTCGGATTCCGCGCAGGATAACGCCAGCGCCGCGCTTCCGTGCGTATTCCACCAAAAGTCCGTCGAAAACGTCTATCTCCACGCTCGTCCACTGTCTGGTTACTTCGCGCAGCATTTCAACGCGTTCGGCTACGGAAAACAGCGGCTCTTTCTCGGCATTCCGCAGTACCGCGACGATTAGCAAATCGAACATCTTCTCCCCCCGTTCGATGAGGTCGAGGTGGCCGTTGGTGACCGGGTCAAACGAGCCGGGGTAGATGGCAATCGAAGTTTTCATTGTGGATTCATCGGCGCCGCACGTCTTGGTTTATTCTAACTCAGCTAGGGAAAACCGCAGCTCGCAAACTTGGCGAGAGGCCAAAGTGGATTCTTTTTGCGGTGCAAGGGAGCCGCTTCGCGGGACGCCGAAGATATGAAAGTATGTGGAAGTTGGCGCTACGTTGCTGTCATCAAAGAGCTGGTACGCGGCACGGGAGGATCTTTCGGACCATGGTTCAGAATGTGCGGTTGCAAGGTCTTGGTGTACTTGTTCTTTGCCTTTTGTTGTACCCGGCGATGACTACTGCTCAACAGCCTGCGTTGAATCTGATGCCCCTTCCCGCGAACACTCAGTTCGGGACAGGGAGCCTGCGAGTGGATTCGGCGTTTACGATGGTCTTCACCGGCTACACCGAGTCGCGGCTGGAGCGTGCCGGCGAGCGATTCTTGCGGCAGCTCGCGCGTCAAACGGCTCTCCCGCTCGCACTCAAGCCTTCTAAGACTTCAAAACCAACGCTCGTGATTCAGACCGATCACGCGAGCAAAGAGATTCAGGAAGTCGACGAGGATGAATCCTACATCCTCGATGTGAGCACCGCGAGCGCAAGGCTCCGTGCGTCTACACCCCTCGGAACGATGCACGGATTGCAAACATTTCTGCAGCTGGTGGACGTATCGCCCGACGGATTTGTCGCGCCAGTGGTCACGATCCAAGACAAGCCTCGTTTCCCCTGGCGCGGATTGATGATCGACTCCGCCCGCCATTTCATCCCCCTCGAAGTCATCCGCAGAAATCTCGACGGCATGGAAGCCGTGAAGATGAACGTGTTCCACTGGCACCTCTCGGAGAACCAGGGTTTTCGCGCCGAAAGCAGGAAATTCCCGAAACTTCACGGGCTGGGCTCCGATCAGAGTTACTACACGCAGGATGAGATGCGAGATCTGATCGCCTACACCAGGGATCGCGGCATCCGCGTAGTGCCGGAATTCGATATGCCGGGGCACAGCACCGCGTGGTTCGTAGGGCATCCGGAGCTAGCTAGCGCAAAAGGTCCCTACGAAATCGAACGCAAGTGGGGAGTCTTCGATCCGGCGATGGACCCAACGAATGAGAGAGTCTACAAATTTCTCGATGACTTGATCGGCGAGATGGCCAAGCTCTTCCCAGACCACTATTTCCACATCGGCGGCGACGAGGTGAACGGCAAAGAGTGGGACGCCAATCCGAAGATTCAGGCGTTCATGAAGGCGCATGGGATCAAGAACAATGAAGCGCTGCAGGCGTATTTCAGCGGACGCGTCCAAAAGTTGGTGACCAGGCACGGTAAGACCGTCGTTGGCTGGGACGAAGTTCTGGTCGAGGGAGTGCCGAAGGATATTGTGATTCAGTCCTGGCGCGGACAGGCATCGCTGGCGAAAGCCGCCAGGCAGGGCTTCCGAGGAATTCTGTCGAACGGGTATTACCTGGACTTGGGATGGTCCGCCGCGCGGCATTATGCGGTTGACCCCATGAGCGGAGATGCAGCAAATCTCTCCCCGGAGGAGGAGCAGCGAATTCTGGGTGGTGAATCGTGCATGTGGGCTGAATACGTCAGTCCGGAAAACCTGGATTCGCGCATCTGGCCCAGGAATGCCGCCATTGCCGAGCGCTTATGGTCTCCGCAGGAAGTCCGCGACTCCGCCTCCATGTACGCGCGGTTGGATTTTGTCAGCGCCCGGCTGGAGTGGTTGGGACTCACGCACCGGACCGTTACGAGGCACATGCTGCAGCGCCTCGCGGGCTCCGCATCGCCCGTAGAATTTACCGCGTTGCGCATCCTTGCCGATGTCCTCGAACCGGTGAAGGACTACACGCGCGAGAAAACGGCTCCCGCAGTGCCAACGAGCGCGACGCCGCTAAACCGCGTCGTGGATACGGTTCCGCTCGAGAGCGATGCCGGAAGACGCTTTGGCGAACTGGTCGATCAGTTCGTCGCATCCTCCTGCCACGATCCAGCTATGGAAGCGCGGCTCCGCGCACAACTCACAACTTGGCGTGACAATGACGCCATACTTCAAGCCCTCGCGCAGCGTTCTTTCCTGGTAAAGGAGGTTACGGCAAACTCCGCAGATCTCTCCGCCCTCGGGATGGCAGGGCTCGCCGCACTGGAGGCCATCGCAAAAGGCCAGCCCGCTCCCGATTCATGGAAAGCGCAGCAGCTCGCTGTCATCGAACAGGCGAAAAAGCCTAAGGCCCAGTTGTTACTGATTCCTGCGCCCGCGGTACAGAGGCTAATCGAAGCTGCCGCCGGTGACGCTTGCTCTAGCCCGAAGCCTTAGCCGCGCTCGGCTGGCTAACGGCCTTCCAACGGGTAGCGGTCCTGGGACTGTACGGCGGCGGCCACACGGCGACGCAGAGCTATGGTGTCCACGGGAGCGCGCTTTGCAAAACGCTTCAGGACGGCCATCTGCGTGGTCAGCATATCGCCTTCGTGGATTGCGGCGATGGCGCGCTTGGCTTCGTGCTCGACGCGCTCGGCGGCGTCGCTGATAAACACACGCGCGGCATCAATCATCGTCTGCGATGCGGATTCGCCCTTTGCGGCAGCGGCTTTTTGCGCGCGCAGGAGGCAGGATTCCATCGCGTAGATTTCCATGACCACGTTCGAGAGCGCACCGATCAGTTCCTGCTCCTCGGCAAGCTTTTCGCGGAATCTTTGCACCGCGCCGCCTGCCGCTTGCAGAAACATTTTCTTGGCGTTGGCAACGACTCGGGATTCGGCCGCGAGCACGCCTTCCGGCGCTTCTTCGAACGACGGCCCCGCCAGGATTTCATCCGCCAGCTTCATGGCCGCGGGGATCAGCGGCAGCTGTCCACCCATCGCGCGCTTCATTAGCATCTGGATGATGAGCATGCGGTTGATCTCGTTGGTGCCTTCGAAAATGCGGTTGATGCGCGAATCGCGGTACGCGCGGCACACCGGGTACTCCTCGTGAAAGCCGTACCCGCCGAAAATCTGCACTGCTTCATCAACGACGAAGTCGAGCATTTCGCTGCCGTAGACTTTGGCGATGGAACTCTCGATGGCGTATTCCTCGAGAACCTTCATGGTGTTCTGAATTTTGTCGCCAGAGCCGGAAGCGGCGGCCATCGCTGCTTCGATATTTCCCGCCGAGCGGTACACCATCGATTCCACCGCAAAAATCTGGATGGCCATCTCCGCCAGCTTTTCCTTCATCAGCCCGAAGTCGCCGATCTGCTTTCCAAACGCTTTGCGCTCCTTCGAGTATTTCGAGGAGGTCATCAGCACATGCTTTGAACCGCCCACGCAGGAAGCGCCGAGAGTGAAACGGCCCGCATTCAAGATATTGAATGCCACAATGTGCCCGCGGCCGATTTCATGCAGCAGGTTTTCTTTCGGAACCTTGCAGTTTTCCAGGAAAATCGGCGTCGTCGAGCTGCCGTGGATGCCCATCTTGTGCTCTTCATTGCCGGGCTTGAAGCCCGGAAAAGTTCGTTCGACGATAAACGCCGTAAATTTTTCCCCGTCAATCTTTGCAAAAACAATATAAACATCGGCGAAGCCGCCGTTGGTGATCCACATCTTCTGCCCGTTGAGAATGTAGTGCGTGCCTTCTTTGTTCAGCTCCGCGCGCGTCAGCGAATTCTGCGCGTCCGACCCAGCTTGCGGTTCCGAAAGGCAGTACGCGCCGATCCACTCCCCCGTCGCCAGCTTCGGCAAATATTTTTTCTTCTGCGCTTCCGTGCCGAAGTAAACGATCGGCAGCGTCCCGATTCCCGCGTGCGCTCCATGCGTCACCGCGAAGCCGCCGTAAATCGAAAGTTTCTCGGTCAGCACCGTAGTGGAAATTTTGTCGAGCCCCGCCCCGCCGAATTCTTCCGGCACGCCGCCGCCCATCAAACCGACTTCGCCGCCTTTTTTCACCAGCTCGGCCATCAGCCCGGGCTTTTTATTTTCGAGCTCCTTGATGAACGGGAAAACTTCTTTGAGGACAAATTCCTCCGCCGTCTGCCCGATCAGTTTCTGATCGTCGGTCAAATCCGCTGGCGTAAACACATCGCTCGGCTGCGGCGATTCCAGGAGGAAGCTGCCTCCTTTTGCTGCCGGCTTCGTGAGAGTGGCGGTGGCCATCTTGGTCGCTCCTAGCGGAAGTCTCTGCAACTGGATTTCTGGCTAACGGCTGTTTGGGGCAAACAACGCAATCAATTCACCCCATTTTACTCCCGCAATCGGGCCCAGTAAACACCGTTAAGTTCTCCGTGTCTCATGAGTTTCCGCCTAAGGGCCGACTTCAACGCCGAAGAGTTCGCCACGCCCAGTTGGCTCGGCTCCAGCAGCTCTTCGCGTGACTCTTCCGCTCCGCCCCTGCTATCCTCTAGCTTTTCCATTTTCTTTGGGAGAGTGAATCACATGCGTAGCACGCTATCGGCTATTCTGTTCTTTGCCCTTGCCGCGGTTTCCTCAGCTCAGCAAAATTCTCCGGCCACCCACTTTGACGGCAATTCCTGGTGGGCGCACGTTAAATTCCTGGCCGACGATTCGCTCGAAGGCCGCGACACCGGCAGCGAAGGTCTTCGCAAAGCGCAGGCCTATGCCGTCGAGCAACTCCAGAAAGCCGGCCTCGAGCCCGCCGGCACAAACGGTTTCTACCAGCCCGTCCGTTTCAATCAATTCGAAGTCGACGAAGCCAAATCCTCTCTCGCTCTCGTCACCGGCGGCCAATCCACGGCACTCTCCTTCGCCGATGATGCCTTCATAAGTTCCCGGTCTACCCGCACCTCAGCCAATCTCTCCGCGCCTTTGGTTTTTATCGGCTATGGCCTCAAAATCCCGGAAAAGAATCTCGATGAGCTCGCCGGCCTCGACCTCAAGGGAAAAATCGTCGTTTATCTGGCCGGCTCTCCCTCGGACATTCCCACCGCCCTCGCCTCGCATTATCAAACCGCCGTCGAGCGCTGGAAATTCCTGCGCGCCGCCGGCGCCATCGGCGCTATCACCATTTTCAATCCCGCATCCATGGATATTCCGTGGTCGCGCATTTCCGTCAACCGCAATCACCCCGCCATGGACCTCGCCGATTCCGAATTCAATGAAACTCCCGGCCTGCAACTCGGCGTGGCCTTCAACCCCGCTTCTGCGGAAAAGCTGTTCGCTGGTTCCGGCCACACCTTTGCTGAAATCGCCGCCCTCGGCAAAGACCGCAAGCCGCTTCCTCATTTCCTCCTGGCCGCCACGCTCAAAGCCAACGCTGTCATCCAAACGAAGACTCTTGAATCCGCAAACGTCGCCGCCAAACTTACCGGCTCCGATCCCATTCTCAAGAAGGAATTCGTCGTGCTCTCCGCGCACATCGACCATGTCGGCATCGGCGCTCCCATCAACGGCGACCGCATCTACAACGGCGCCATGGACGATGGCTCCGGCAGCGCGCTGGTCCTGGACATGGCCGCGAGCCTGAAAGCGCATCCGGAGAAATTGCAGCGCTCCATTCTTTTCCTCCTCGTCACCGCCGAAGAAAAGGGGCTTCTCGGCTCCAAATACTTCGCCGCGCATCCCACCGTCGTACCGAAATCCATCGTCGCGGACGTCAACGTGGACATGTTTCTTCCCATCGTGCCGTTGAAAATCCTCAAGATCGAGGGCATCGAAGAATCCGACCTGGGCACTCGCGCCGCGGCCATCGCTGAGTCCATGGGCATCAAACCTATCCCGGATCCTGAGCCGCTGCGCAACGCCTTCATTCGCAGCGATCAGTACAACTTCATCAAGCACGGTGTCCCCGCCGTCAAAGTTGACGTCGGCTTCGAACTTGGCACGCCCGAACAAAAAATCTTCAAGGACTGGCTGACCAACCGCTATCACGCCCCGAGCGACGACGTAAACCAGCCCGTCGATCTCCAGTCCGCTGCGAGCTACGAGGAGTTTACCCGCCGCCTGCTCCTGGAAACTGCCAACACCCCCGCGCGCCCGCAGTGGAAGCCCGATTCCTTCTTCCGCCGCTACGCCGCCAATTAACTTGTGGTTTCAAATGCTTCCAGCGCAATGACAGTCCCCTGCCTGGGGCAATCATTGCTCGTGGAACCTCTCCTCTCGTTGGTTAGACGAACGGGAACCTTTCAAATCGACAATCCTATGCGCCCGCCTTCTGCTTGAGAAACGTTCCTTTATCCAACTCGCTGAAGGCTTGCCGCAGTTGCTCTTGCGTGTTCATCACAATGGGGCCGTACCACGCCACCGGCTCTTCCAGCGGCTTACCCGACACCAGCAGAAAGCGAATCCCCTCGTCGCCCGCCTGCACCATCAACTCGTCGCCCCGATCAAACAGCACCAGCGAACGGTTGTCCGCCTCCGCCGGCGGATTGGTGTCAGCCCAGCTTACCGGCTCGGTCGGCACCGCCAGCGGCTCCGACGCATTGCAAAACTTCCCGTTGCCGGCAAAAACGTATGCGAAAGCATGCCGCGTAATTCCCACTGGCAGAGTCTTCCTCCGTCCCGGCGGCACAGACACATCCAGATAGATCGGGTCGGCAGCGATGCCATCCACGGGCCCGCTTTTCCCCCAGAAATTTCCGCACACCACGCGCACGTGCGTGCCGTCATCGTCCTTGATCTCGGGGATATCCAGAGCTTTCACCTCCTGATACCGCGGCGCCGTCATCTTCAGCGCCGACGGCAGATTTGCCCAGAGCTGAAACCCGTGCATCCGCCCGGCGTGGTCCCCCTTCGGCATCTCTTGATGAATGATGCCGCTGCCCGCCGTCATCCACTGAACGTCGCCGGCGGCAATCGCTCCGTGATTTCCCATGCTGTCGCCGTGCTCCACGGTTCCCGCCAGCACGTAGGTGATCGTCTCGATCCCACGGTGCGGGTGCCATGGAAACCCCGCCAGATAATCCTCGGGCACATCGTTGCGAAAATCATCCAGCAACAAAAACGGATCGAAATCCGCAGTGTTGCCGAACCCAAATGCGCGCCGCAGGTGCACTCCAGCGCCTTCCGTCGTGGGCTTCGATTTGATCAGCCGCTTCACCGGTCGTATGGACATAGCCGTCTCCCTCTGAGAGTGTAACGCTTCGATGCATTACCCCCAACGATCCGATACAGAAGGATCGAATACTATCGCGGGAGGAAGGGTCCGGCGCAAATCAATCGCACATGACCGCAAGAAAACTGATAGATTTGCGGCTGTTGGAGAATTTACTGAAGAAAATCTATTCGAGTTGAGGAGGGGCCGTGGGACGACCCGTTGTGCATTTCGAAATCGGATGCAAGGACAGCGCGAAAACGCAGGAATTCTACAAAAAACTTTTCGATTGGAAAATCGAAGCGATGGGACCGGCGGCGATGATCGCAGCGGAAGCCGGCGGCATCGCCGGGCACATCACCTCGCTCGGCCACGAACCGCATCACTACACGACTTTTTATGTGGACGTGGACGACGTCGCCGCGTACCTGGAAAAAGCAAAATCCCTCGGCGGAAAAATGCTTGTGCCGCTGATGGAGATTCCTACGGAAACGTTTGCGTGGATGCAGGATCCTGAAGGAAACACTCTGGGATTGTGGAAGGCCAAGAAATAACTTGGAGCGCTACCCGAGCCCGGCAAAGGATGCCGGCGCTACAAAGCAGGGGCGGCCGACTTGAAGGTCGCCGCTACGAAACCAAAATTTGCCGGACGCAAACGCACTGAAACCAAAATTTGCGGGACACAAACGCACTGAAACCAAGACTGGCCGGGCTGAAGCCCGGCGTCTACAAAATCAAAAATTAGAGGCGCTCGAAGATGCCGGCGGCGCCCATGCCGCCGCCGATGCACATGGTGACCATGCCGTATTTCGCGTTGCGGCGCTGGAGTTCGCGGATGATGGTGGCGGTTAGTTTTGCACCGGTGCAGCCGAGCGGGTGGCCTAGGGCGATGGCGCCGCCGTTGGGGTTGACACGCGTGGCGTCGAGCTTCGCTTGCTGGATTACGGCTAACGATTGGGCGGCGAAGGCTTCGTTGAGTTCGATAACGGCCATGTCGTTGAGCGAGAGGCCGGCGAGCTTCAGGGCCTTGGGGATGGCTTGCACGGGGCCGATGCCGAATTCTTCGGGGAGAACGCCGGCGGTGGCGTAGGCGACGAAGCGGGCAAGCGGCTTGAGGCCGAGAGATCTGGCGCGGGTGTCGCTCATAATTACGGTGGCGGCGGCGCCGTCGCTCATGGGGGAACTGTTGCCTGCGGTGACAGTGCCTTTGGCGTGGAAAGCTGGTTTGAGTTTTGCAAGCACGTCGAGATTCGTGTCGGCGCGGGGAAGTTCGTCAGTGGCGAACGTGAACGTTTGCGTTGTGGGCTTTACCGTCCCACCCTTCGGTTTGGAAGGTGCGCCGTTGCCGTTGGGGACGGCGGTGATTTTTACTTCGACAGGGATCGTTTCGTCCTTGAAATTTCCGGCGGCGATGGCGGCGAGAGCTTTTTTGTGGGAAGCGGCAGAGAACTGATCGGCTTGTTCGCGGGTGATACCGAATTTACGCGCGATGTTCTCGGTACCGAGGCCCATATTGATGTAGGCGTCGGGATAGTTGTCGACGAGCCAGGGATTGGGAGAGATTTTGTTGCCGCCCATGGGCACCATGGACATGGATTCGGTGCCACCGGCCACAATGACTTCGGCAGAGCCAGCGCGAATGCGCTCGGCGGCGAGGGCTATAGCTTGCAGGCCGGAGGAGCAGAAACGATTGATGGTCATCGCGCTGGTTTCCGCGGGAAGGCCGGCGCGAAGAGCGGCGATGCGGGCGACGTTCATGCCCTGTTCGCCTTCGGGCATGGCACAGCCGAGGATCACATCATCAATTTCCTTGGGGTCGAGACCAGGTACGCGGGCGAGGGCTTCCTTGATGGCGAGAGCGGCGAGGTCATCGGGGCGCGTGGCGCGGAGCGAACCTTTGTAGGCGCGGCCTACCGGAGTGCGGATGGCGGAGACGATGACGGCTTCTGGCATGGTTGGACCTCAGATTGAATAAAAAGCCTCAGCCCTAAGGGGCCGAGCTACAGGTACATTGTTGGGCGAGTATGGGGAAAAAGCAAATCGCTGAAACGTGACCTGTGTCCGGTGGCCCCTGACCCGACAGGGCTCGCGTAGCCGAGACCGACCCCTGTACCACCCCCGGTTTTTCGTAAGTGTTGCATCTAAAGGGCTTACCGGGGCCGTAAGTCTTTTGTTTGCAACACTTAACACTTGCGTGGAAATCCATAAGTGTTGCAGTTAAAGGACTTACGGGAGCGAAGCGTGGGCGAGGAAGCAGGGAACTTTAGATGGAAAGACTTTGAAGGAGTTAGAAGGAGTATCTGGCGGGCAAGCATGGTTCGCAGGGCACTTAGGAGCCGTGCCGATCCAATCTCCTCATTATAGCATATTGGTAAAATTTGTCAATGATTACTTGCAAGTGGTTTGGATCCTAGGGGATAGCGCTTTCCCGGTCCGGTTTGAACCGTGGCAAGATCAGCGAAATGGGCAGGCCCCAACTGTAAGTTACTCGGCGCGAAGGGCCTCGACGGGGTCAACCGCGGAGGCGCGGCGCGAGGGCAAGTAGCTGGCTAGAAATGCGGTGGCTACCAGGCCCAAAGAGGCGGCGGCGTAGGCGATCGGATCAACAGGGTTCACCTTGAAGAGCAGGGAAGACATGAGGCGCATGACGATGATGGCGACTACTAGTCCGCAGGCTACGCCGATGGCGGTGAGCGAGAGGCCATGCCGGACGAACATGCCGGTCAGGGTTTTATGCTGGGCGCCGAGGGCCATGCGAATGCCTATCTCGCGGGTGCGCTGGGAGACGGAATAGGCGATGACGCCGTAGATGCCGACGACGCCAAGGAGCAACGCCATGCTGCCGGCGACTCCGAGCATGATGAGAGTAAAGGAAGTGCGGGCCATCGAGCGCCTGTAGTAAAAGTCCAGTGCGTGAACGTCGGCAAGAGGAAGATTTGGGTTCAGGGACCAGACTGCTTGCCTGACTTCGTTCAGGAAACTTTGCGAGCCGGTACGAGAGCTGCGAATGACGAATGCGACTTCGCGCATGGACATAGAATCATCGCTCTCAAAGTGATCCATCAGAAGGGGCCAATAAACGGAAGTCGGGGCCGGTTTGCTGACGCCTTCATCGTAAACGTTGCCGACGACACCGATAATTTCCCGCCAGTCGTCCTTAGAGCTGACGCGGATGCGCTTGCCCAGCGCGGCCGAGGGGTCGTGCCAATACTCGCGAGCCAGATTTTCAGAGACTATGGCGACGGGGATTTTCTTGTAGGTGTCGTTCCACGTGATCTTACGGCCGGCCACCAGCGGCGTGCCGACGGTGTCCAGGTATTCGGGCGAAATGAATCTGAAGGTGCGGAGCGGAGGAAGTTCGCCCTCGGCATAGGTGTGGTTCTCAATGAAGATGGGATCGTGCCAGCCTCCGCTGGTCATGGGGAGCATGGAGATGACTCCGACGGACCCGACGCCTGGAATCGCTGCGAGCCTGTGCAGGATCTCCTCTTGTGTTCGGACGACCTGCTCATTCTCTTTCACCATGGTGCCGGGAATGGAGATGCGAAATGTTTGCAAAGCGGCGGGCCCGGCGAATCCGGGATTGACGTTGGTGAGGGCGCGGAAAGTGCGAATCATCAACCCGGAACAGATTAATAGGACGAGCGCGAGGGCGACTTGCACGACGACGAGGACGCTGCGCGCGCGGTGTTGCTCCTTGCTTTGACTGAGGGCGCGGCCGCCCTCGCGTATGCCGGTGCTGAGACGCACTCCGGCGTACTTGAAGATGGGAATGGAAGCAAACAAGATGCTGGCGAGGACGGAAATGAGAAGTGTGAAGAGGAGAACGCGCCCATTAATGGCAATTTCACGAACGCGAGGAAGGCCCGCGGGGGCGATTGCCGCAAGAACGCGCAATGCAGCGTAAGCCAGGCCCAATCCGATCGCGCTGCCAAGCAATCCCAGGATGACACTCTCGACCAAGAGATCGGCGGCGATGCGTGCGCGGCTTGCGCCCAACGCGGCGCGCAAGGCGAGCTCCTGGCGGCGGCCTTCGACGCGAACGAGCAGCAGATTGGCGACATTGGCGCAGGCGATCAGAAGGACCATGCCGATCGAGCCCATCAGGACCCAAAGGACGCCGCCGACATCACCGACGACATCGCGCTTGAGGGGACGGACATTGGGGCCGATGTGGGCGTCTTCGAAGAGCTTGAGGCTGAAGCCGGGCGGCGCGGCAAAGGAAGTCATCACAATCGGAAGCATTCGAGCAACGTCGACGTTGACCTGCTCGACAGTGACGCCTGGCTTGAGCCTGGCGAGACCCTCATAGCTGAAGTTGCCAAGATGGGTTTTGTTACGGTCAAACTGAAACGGAGTGATTACGCCGGGATCTTCCCAGTCCAGGAAGTGAAAGCGCTGCGGCAGGACGCCGATAATTTGCCTGGATTTGCCGTCCACGATGATGTTGCGACCGACGACGGAAGCATTGCCGCCAAATTTGCGACGCCAATAGCCGTAAGTGAGCATCATGGTTTCGGGAGCGCCCGGAGAATCATCCTGTTTGGTAAAAGTGCGACCGAGCATAGGTGGGATGCCCAGGAGCGGGAGAGTGCCATCCGTGACGCGCAGGCCGCGGACTTGTTCAGGCTCCACAATGCCGGTCACACTCACGGAGTCGCCCGCGTAAAGACCGATGTCCTGGAGGGTGCGGTTTTGTTCGCGGAAGATGAAGTAGTCGGAGGGGGATAGCTCGAATTCTTTGAGCTGGATGCCAGGTGCAGTGAGCCAAATCCCGATAAGTTCATCGGGTTTGGGATAGGGCAAGGGCTTAAGGAGGACGCCTTCGAGGACGCTAAAGACCGCGGTATTGGCCCCGACACCAGCGGCCAAGGTGATGAGGGTGATGGCCGTGAACATCGGGGCGCGGGCGAGCCGGCGAAGGACTTGCTTGAGCTGGTTGTTGAAGGATCCCATGGTGTCCCCCCATCCCAAGCGTGTCTGTGGAACAGTCGCACCCCTTGGAAGATCTATAAGGGTGATACGACAAGGAAGGGGAGAAGTTCCCTCAATTCTCGAGCATTGGGACAGATTTGGAAAGGGGAACACGGATGATGAGAGGAAATAAACGCGGAGACTTGACGCACAGACTGGAAATTGAGATTTTTTCCGGAGGAGCCAGAATCTCCGATTGGCGAGCCTTATCAGTTCGCCTCAGGACGACACGCGGTCTACTTACCCTTGATGGGGGAGCCCTTGCGCGGGATGAAGAGGGGGGCGGGAGGCTCGACGTTGAACTTCTTCGAGTAGTTACCCTGATTGATGGAAATGCTCACGCGGTCGCGAGAATCGATATAGAGAAGCGAATCGCCGACGGGGACATCCATGAAAGTTTTGGCGTAGGGCAAAATCACGAGTTTCTTGTTGATCTCGATCCTGACTTTGTCGCCGAGGTTGTAACCTAGGCTCTTGAAGTTGTCGCCGGGAACATTCGAGACCAGAGAGCCGAAGGGATCGTCGAGCGCGATGATTTCGCCGGTGATGCCTTTGTCGCTGGTGGTGGAAGTTTTGGAAGTGAGCCGAACGAGTTGCGGAACTTCGGGGCCGACAAGATTGAACTCCCATCCGGCGGCGAGATGGGCGCCGGCGGGAGAAAAAATGTCGCGGCCGTGAAAGGTGGAAGAAATCGGAGCCTGAATCATCCAGTTCGGATTGGTGATTTCGCGAGCGGACTCGAGGCCATCGCGATCGATGACGGGAGTGATGAGGCCGTTGTCCGGAAGGACAAAATACTGGTCTTTCTTGGATTTGACGATGATGGCTTTACGCGAGGTGCCGACGCCCGGGTCGACTACCGCTACAAAAACAGTCCCGGCGGAGTAGTAGGGTGACACGGCGGCGAGGAAGCGCGAAGCTTCTTCGATGGAGTAAGGAGTCACCTGGTGGGTGATGTCCGTGATACGTGCTTGTGGCGCGATACCGACCATCACGGCCTTGCAAATGGCCACGGCGTCGTTGGCGGTGCCGAAGTCGGTCATGAAGACGATGGTGGGATGCACGCCGGATGAGGAAGTGGCATCTTGCGGGAGCGGAGTCTTTGAGCAGGCGGCGGCAAGCAGAGCGAGGATGAGCAGCGGTAGAGCAAGTAAACGAGGGCGAGAAAGCATCAACACTCCATTACAGTTTGTTAATTTTGTTGAGGTCCAGTGTAAGCCGCGCGGTTGACATCGGGCAAGGAGCGTTCTAAAAGAGACGCGCGGCAGGAGGGGCGTTTCTCGCGGGGAGAAAGAGGAGGGGGTAAACATGGGAAATCTCATTTACTGGATTATAGTGGGACTGATTGCCGGGTGGCTGGCCGGAAAAGTCATGAAGGGTGGGGGATATGGCGTGCTAGTGGACATCATCCTGGGGATCCTTGGCGGGATCGTGGGAGGATGGCTCTTCGGGCTGCTGGGCATTTGGCCGGGTGGGGGCATCATCGGCTCGATCCTCGTGGCGTTTGTTGGCGCGGTGATTCTGGTGTGGATTGTGCGAAAGCTGAAAAAGGCCTAGGGAAATTCTTCGGAAATGAAGGACGCGTTGTCGCGGCAGGGGGACGAGCCGGGGCAACGCGTTTTTATTTAAGAGAAGCCTAGGTGGATGTCCAGGCCTCCCGAAACGGCACCTACCAAACAACTGAGGCGGCGTCGGACGCTGGGACTGAGGTAGGGATGAAACGTATGGGGACTGGGATTCACTACGGAGGGAGCTGGGAAAAGGCCTGTACGCAGGTACAGGTTATCCACAGCTAGTACAGGGAAAAAGAGGCGAAAATCGAGGCGAAAGTCAGTTTGTATGTAAGCTGTTTATTTTGTTTTACTTAGAGAATTCTAATGTGAAATGTTGCGGTACTAGGAGGGTCGTTTAGGCCCCAAAATGTATCTACAGTACCATCGCGTTTTAGGACCAGAAGGTGTCAAATGGGACAGGTGAGAGGTTTGGATAGACCTTCGGTACAGGGTGGCGCATCTAAAGAGGTGAATAAGAGTTAAGGAAGCGAAACAAAGCGCAGTGGCCAGAGTTAGATAGGGTAGGGATGGGGGATAGACGAGCAATGAAGGCCAAGGACAAGAGCCGGAAGTGGATGTGGATGTTTCTAGCAGCGCTGGTTTCGCTGCAAATGTATTTCGTGTGGGAATTGCTGGCAGTATTTGTGCTATTTGCCGTGGGATTTGCGGCCCTCGCGTTTGTGGCCGGAAGCTTGTACATGCTTCACCGCGGTTGGGCCTTGGCCGTAGACCGGATTGCGGACAGCCAGCACCCGGTGATGGTGGCCACGCGGCAGGGTTTCGACGTGATCGAAGACGCGGCACGCCGGCCGTTTCGGCGTCCGGGATCTGCGCCGGCGCGCTAAGTTTTTAACGACCTTCTGGCTACCGCCAGAGCACACACAGAACTTGTCACCCTGCCTCCTTCAGGAATGACCCAGGTTTTGTGGCAAGAGCACAAAGAAAAGGGCCAACCGTCTTAAGAGAGCGGTTGGCTTTTTTCTTTTGCGGGAGCAGGAACCTCAGGTATCTCGATGCCCTTTTAGTGGGTGAGCGGATCGATGTCCGTATCAGGGATGATTTCCTGATCGTCCCGCGTGCGCGAATCGCTGTCCGCTTCGAATAGGGTCTTGCCGTTGTCTTTGACGAGCCCGTCGAGAGTGGATTTCGAGTGTTCATCCACAGCACTGACGGCGGCTACCAGACAGGAGTACAGGAAAGCCTTCATGCCTTTGCGGAACTGGTCAGTGGAACGCTCGGCAGCGCGGGCAACTTCGGATTCCAAAGCCAGGCGGCGAGCTTCGCAAGCGGTGCGGCTCTCGGCGTCGAGAGAGGAGAGGGCGGAGACCGCTCGCTCTTTGGTCTCGGTGAGGATCGCATCCACGTGCTGGTCGGTCTGGCGCTGGAAGGCCGCCAAGGCGGAATTTACCGCGCTCTGTACCAGTGCTTGCACTTCGGCGGAGCGCGCATCGAGCTTCAGGAGCGCTTCCTGCGTCACGGCTTGGGCATTTTCTAATAAGAGTTGATAACGGCGGTCAGCTGACCGGGCTGTGGCCGTCTCGAACTGGGAAGCAGCCTGGGCCACCGCTTCCTTCAGGCGCGCATGAATCTGGGGTTCCCCTTCGCGCGTCACGCGTTCCAGAAATTCCCGGGAATTGGCCAGTTCGCGGCGCAAGTCAGCCGCTTGCTTCTCTAAGCGCTGGGCCATCTCCTCCGCCTGGCCGCGATACTTTTCCATCTGTTCTTTCCAGTGCGAGGCGACTTCGCCGGAGAGTTCTTCCTTGGACGAATGCCGCACGGCCTCAACGCGAGTGGGGAAAAGCTCCTCAATTTCGCGCACGCTGGAGTTACGCACGTCATCGATCGAGTTGAGCGCTTCGCGTACCGCTTCGTCCACTTTGTTGGCCACTGCGGCTTGCACAGCTTTCTCCGCCGCTTGTTGCAGTTTTCCCTGCAGCGCGGCGATGAGACCGTCCGGGGTGATCACGACGCGTTGCGGTTTGGGGGCTTCTGCGAGTTTTGGCGCCGGAGGCTTCGAAATAGCGGACGAGGGAGAAGGGAAGGTGGCTACTTCGGCCATTTTGTGTTCCGTGGGCACTGCCGGTTCGTCGAGTCTTAAGGTAGAGGGAGAGGGCTCCAAAGCAGGCGCGACTGCGGTTGTAAATTGCGCCATCGTTGAATTTGCTCTTCCGGCGGCCATCCAATCCTGGGGTGGCGCGACAACCCCCCAAACATTCCCCGGGTTTTCCAATTCCACGCCGACCTGCTGCAATTCGCGCGTACTCTGGGAGGTGTGGACGGAACGAACGCGCGCGCGCACTGCCGGGGGTTTTGGCTCGACGTTCAATCCCACGACTTGCAGTGTGACCCAGGATCCAATGCCGTAATCGTGGCGCGAGGGATACCGGCAACCGTGCAGGTTCAGGCTGGTGGAGACGGTTCGTTCCACGAACGGCTCCCCCATACGGTTCTGCCCGAAAACAATCAGGGGGACGGACCGCTCGATGCGCGTGCTGCGCCGCGCGTCTTCCCCGACGGAGTTGCTCGGAGGGCTAATCAGAGGCGATTGACTCACGTCAGCTCCAAGAAAATGCAGCACATAGCCCCGGCGGCTTCACGAAGAGACAGTTATCCGCCCCGAGGCAAATTCGATCCAAGTGTAGAGCAATGGCCAGCAAGTGCGTGCGTAGTGTGTCTCTCGCGGAACCCCATGCAGCAGATGTTAGCCGAAGCCCGCGCCGTTGTCGATATTTCGCTGGTGGTTTCCCGGAGAGGGTTAGAAGCGTGTGAAGTCCGAGCCGGATGCGAGGCGCCGCAGTTGGCAGAATTTTCAGTAGAACGCCATACCGCCGTCGACGTTGATCGACTGGCCAGTCATGGCGCTGGATTGTTCCGAGCACAAGAACAGTGCAGCTCGCGCGATTTCCTCCGCGGTCTGCGCGCGGCCCTGCAACAGGCCATTCAGAAATCCGGCTAGTTGTTCCTCTTCGTTCACACCCATTTTTTTTGCGAGCACGGCGCCTAAATCCTTCGACATCTGGGTTTCCGTCACAGGTCCGGGACAGATGGCATTCACGCGGACGCCCTTGCGCGCGCCTTCCGCGGCCGTGACGCGCGTCAGCCCCAGCATTCCCGCTTTCGCCGCGGCGTAGGCCGAGCCCCAGGAGTAGGCCGCCTTTGCCGAGAGGCTGGAGATATTCAGGATCACGCCGGATTGCCGCGCGTACATTTCCGGCAGGACGAGTTTCGAAAGCAAAAACGCCGCACGAAGGTGAACGGCAATCACCTTGTCGAATTCCGCCAGCGGATAATCTTCCACGGGAACCACCGGGCCGTAATGCCCCGCGTTGTTCACCAGGATGTCGATCCGGCCGAACTTTTCGCGTGCCGTGGCGACGACATGCTTGCAATCGGCTTCCCGCAATAAATCCGCGGTAACGTAATCGGCGCGTCCTCCGTCATTCCCAATCGCCTCCGCAGTCGAGGCGAGTTCCTTTTCCGTACGCGCGGTAAGAAACACGGCGGCGCCTTCCTTTGCAAAGAGATGGGCGATGGTCCCACCGATTCCGCGCCCCGAACCAGTGATGAGTGCAACCTGATCTTTGAGCAGCATAAGGACCACGAGAATAAAGGGAAGGAAGCGCCGAGACAAGCAGGCCAGTCATCGCGGTCCCCGGCTGTTCCCAACGCGCTGGCCAGGAACTGTACATCAGTTCAGGTGTAATCCTCCAAGCGCGAATCTAAAATGGTCTTACAATTCTCTTCGAGGCCGTAGTTCAGGTATTCATTTTGTGGGGCGTATTTTCCGCATTCGGTAAAATATTTAACCTATCCCGGAATTTCGTTCCCGGGTTCGCCCAGCTGAGGAAATCTAATATCGAGGGTAACGTTCATGCGGCGAATCTCATTCTCATGCTCAATCACAGTCATTCTTGCTGCGTTCTCTTTCGCCGGGTGTGGCGGCTACTCCGGCACCGGTAACGTAAATGGGAACGGGCCCGTTGCCCCCTACATCACTACGCAGCCTGCGAATCAGAGCGTGGCGGCGGGCCAGACTGCCAGTTTTAGCGCCGCCGCTACAGGGACTGCACCTCTGAACTATCAGTGGCAGAAAAACGGCGTCGACATAAGCGGCGCCATATCATCGAACTACACAACTCCGGTCACTACCACGGCCGATAGCGGCGAACTGTTCCGCGTCATGATTAGCAACACGGCTGGCAGCGTGACCAGCAACGCGGCCACCTTGACTGTTAATGCGAGCTCCAGCGGGGGATCTACCGACGTAGTCACGCACCATTACGATGTTTCTCGAAGCGGGGTGAACTCCACGGAGACGATGCTGACCACGAACAACGTGAATTCGGCAGCGTTCGGGAAAGTGGGCGAGTTCGCCGTCGATGGCCAGATCGACGGCCAGGCGCTCTTCCTCAGCCAGCTTGCGATCTCGGGGCAGGGAAACAAAGACGTTTTGTACGTGGCCACGGAAAGCGACACCGTCTACGCGGTGGACGCGCAAAGCATCAGCGGCAGTTCCGCCACCATCCTTTGGAAAACGTCGGTCCTCCCTCAAGGAGAATCCCCGGCCGATTCCGCGAGCCTGCCCTGCGGCAATATCAGTCCAAATGGCATCACGGCCACGCCTGTTATTGACCGGACCCGAAGTGCCATTTATGTAGAGGCTATGTCGAAGGATTCCACGGGAAACATCTTCCACCGCCTGCATGCCCTGGACCTGACAAACGGGAAAGAGCTATTTGGCGGTCCAACGACGATCACTGCAACTTATCCCGGTACAGGCGGCAACAGCAGCGGTGGTGTCGTCACTTTCGATCCCCGAGTCCAGCATGATCGTGCCGCGCTGCTCGAGAGCGGAAACACCATTTACACGGCGTGGTCGGGCCTGTGGGGGGATTGCGGCCCCTATTCCGCCTGGGTGATTGCCTTTGATGCCGGCACGCTGAAGCAAACCGGCGCTATCGACCTGGTGCCCAACAATTCGGGCGGCGGCATGTGGATGGGCGGCGGCGGACCCGCGGGAGATGCGTCGGGGAACGTGTATGTAATTAGCGGCAACGGTTTTCGAGACACACCCGGGATGAACAGCTATGGAAATTCGTTTGTTCGGCTATCCACTTCAGGGGGCCTCAAGGTCGGAGATTACTTCACGCCGTTTAACACCCTCAGCGAAGATGCCGGGGACGCCGATTTCGGCTCGGCAGGCCCGTTGCTGCTGCCTGATCTGGCCGACGCGAGCAACACGACCCGACATCTTGCCGTGGGCGCGGGCAAGGATGGAAATCTCTATGTCCTGAACCGTGACAATATGGGGCAGTTCAACAGCACGAAAAACAATATCTACCAGCAATTCCAATTGAGCTCGGGCGAAAATCACTCGTCGCCAGTCTTCTTCAACAACACTGTATACATTTGTCCGGAAAACAGTACGCTCAAGGCTTTCCCGGTTTCCAAAGCGCTTCTGGCGACTTCGCCATCCGCGCAGAGTGCCCATCAATTCGGCAGCAATGGAGCGGTTGCCAGCGTCTCCGCGAATGGCACGGCGGGAGGAATCGTTTGGGCGCTGGACTGGGGGGCCGGGATTCTGTTCGCTTACGACGCTGGGGACCTTACAAAGGAACTCTACGACTCGAACCAAGCCGCCGCAAACCGGGACCACTTCTCGCCGGTCGGAGGACATTTCATCGCACCGATGGTTGCGAACGGCAGGGTCTACGTCGGCACCAAGACGACCGTCGCCGTCTTCGGCTTGCTGCCTTAGCTTGCCGTTGATTTCTGTTTGCGCCGTTGGATGCAAATGTATCTAGCGAGACGATTTACTTCGCGGCGCCGGGCCGCGCCTTAAATTTTGTCTCCTCGGTAATACCAAAGGCCTCCAGAAGCTGGGCTTGCACTTCGTCCGTGAGTGCGTTGATGCGTTGCACACCCGGCCCGCCCGGACCGACGCGATAACGGAGTTGCCGCTGGCCAGCGGGCGTCTCGATGATTTGTAGCGCGATATTGGCGATTTCTTGCGGATTAGCTCGCGAGCTCCCGATCTTCGCTTTTAATTTTTCCGGTACCTGCCCCATATCACCGTATCCAGCTTTGCGCGATTGGTCTTCTCCTTTTTCGAGCTTCGCCATAATCGGCGTGGCATAGGCGCCCGGCTCGAGGACCACGGAGTCGATTCCTTGCGAAGCCAGTTCGTAGCGATACACCTCCGCCACCGCTTCCATCGCAAACTTGCTCGCGCAGTACAAGCCCATCCCGGGGATCACCAGGCGTCCCGCTCCGCTGCTCACATGCAGCAGCAACCCGCTCTTCTGGCGTCCCATGGCCGGGAGAACGGCTCGGTTCATTCGCAAGACGCCGAAAAAATTCGTATCAAATTGCCGCTGTGCCTGCGCCATCGTCACGGTCTCCGCCAGGTCCATGATCCCGTAGCCTGCGTTGTTCACCAGCACGTCGAGGCGGCCGCACGTCAGCATGACTTTGCTCACGGCACGTTCGACCGAGGAGTCATTCGTCACATCGAGCTCCAGTGTTTCCAAGGAGAGCGACTCGCGCTTGGCAAGTTCTGCGATTTCCCGCGCTACCGTCGCGTTGCGGCCCTCTATGTCGCGCACGGTCGCAAAGACCTGATATTTTTTGCGAGCTAGCGTTTCCGCGATCAACCGGCCGAAGCCGCTGCTCGTGCCGGTTATCAGGACTACTTTTCCCCTGTCCATCGCTGCTCCCATTCTTCAGTGCTGCGTCCGGAGAGGATACCAGTTCTGCGCGGGTCGCGCGGGGAGCAAAGCCAAAGGTGCGCGGGTCAGACCAGAAGCGAAGGAAAAGCGGGCCGCTGCCAAATGCAAAGAGCCCGCCCCGACAGGGGTCAGGGTGGGCTCTTTGCTCACATCTTGAGTTTATCCCTTGGGCTTGAGCCCCTTCAGCAGAGCATGCACCATGTCGTTAACCTGATCGTTCGAGAACGCCGCGTGGTGTGCCGGCTCCTGCCCGATGGCGCGGTAGGCCAGCCGTTTCGGCTCGCGTTTGACGAGGTCAAACACAAACGTCCCTTCGCGGAACCTTACATTCTCGTAGCTGACTTCCGGCGGCCCGTAGCCCCATCCTTGCCAGCATCCAAACGGCCCGCATACCAGCCCTGGATAGGCGCCGGGATAAACGCGCTCCACTGTCACATTGTGGCGGCGCATCGCGAAGTGATAATCCACCAGGAAATCTGCCTCTGCCGGATCGCTTACTTGGGTCAAGCCTTTCTCCGTCAACTGCCGCTCGATCGCCGTGCGAAGCTCTTGGCGGACGGTCTCATTTGCGCGATCTGTTTCCGCCACGACCGTTTCCCGGCCTCCGATCACGTCCCGTGAAATTACCGGCCGCTCATTCTTTGCTTCTTTTCTGGCCTGCGCCGGTCGCCATGCCCAGGTCTGATGTTTCAAAACCGGAACATCCCGGTTGCGAATAATCTCCACATGCTCGTCGCAACCCGCGAGTAACATCCCGCCAATCAGAATCGAAGCAGCCAGTAGTGGCGATTTTCCAATTCCGTTCATCCGATACTTCATCAGAACGTCCTCCAAAGCAGACATCGTCCACCAAATTTAAACCCTCGATTCTTGGAAGAGTTGCGGCGGCAAAAGGTTGTTGTTAGAAGATAGTAGGGGAAGAAGACAATTTCAGGCCGATTGAGTTGCCCGGACCTAGTGTTACGTGCTCTCCGCTTCCCAATCCGAGGGCGGGAAGACCACCGGCCAGAACTTGGGGTTCGGCCGGTCAAACTCAAAGGCCACGGAAAAGAATTCAGAGGAAGTATCATCCACGCGAACCACCCGGCAGCTCTGCTCTATTTTGTTTTGCGGGTTAAGCAGTCGCATGGACTGGCCGACGTGCAGTTCCAGTTTCATTTTGAGCAAGCCGCCGTGGGCGTTCACGATCAGTGTCAGCGCTTCTTCCTGCCGTGGCTTGCGCTGGACGTCTTCCGCGATCACTGTCACCTTCATCTGCAGCATCACGCGCTCACTTCGCCGGCGGTTCATCGGATTGGACAGACTGGCCAAGCTCTTCTCCCCACAGGAAGTCCGCGGGCCCGCCGGACTCCCAAGAAGCCAGAAATAGAATCACCTGGATTCTGGGGTGAAGTTTACCTTAGTTGACTATGAAGGGACCTAAGCAGAACGGACCGCGGTTGCGCAAAAGGTAGGGCCTCCCGCCGGGCTTCGTGCCGCTAGTGCTGGTGGGAAGCCAGGTTTGCTTCCAGGCGCGCTTTCACGGCCGGCCACTCGCAATCGATAATGCTGAAATAAACGGTATGCCGGATGCGCCCGCTCGCGGTGATCAGGTGGTTCCGGAAGGTGCCTTCTTCCCGCGCTCCGATGCGCAGGATGGCCGCGCGTGAGCGCTCGTTCAGCGAATCCGTCTTCAACTCCACGCGCATGCAGCCCAGCGTTTCGAAAGCGTGCTTCAGCAGCAGGTACTTCGCCTCCGTGTTCATGGCCGTGCGTTGCCACTCACGGGCTAGCCAGCTCCAGCCGATTTCCACGCGATGATGCGCACGGTCGATATTGCCGTAGCGTGTGCTCCCGATGGCGCGACCAGTGGCCTTGTCAACAATCGCAAACGGCAGGGACATCCCCCGCTCTTGCTCGTCGAGCGCCATTTCGATGTACGCTTTCATCTCTTCGTGGGTTCGAACGACAGTGGGAATCCAGCGCCACAATTCCTCATCCAGTCCAACCTCCGCCAGTCCTGTCAGGTGCGCTTTAGCCAGCGGCTCCAGTCGAACATGCACACCTTCAAGTAGCACTGGCGCAACAACCATTTCGACAGCCATGATGAGCGTATCTTACGGCGCGCTCTATTGCTTCAGCGAGCGCCAATTTGGAAAGGAATGGAAAAATCTCGCGACGAACGGAGTGGCAGTACAAACGATGCGCCTCTAAGCGTAATAGGAAGCTAGCATCGTTCTTCCTCTTACCGGAAAGTATTCGCTCCCCCTGCAGACTCGCGAAAACTTCCAAACCAGGGAAGCATCCAGCCAGCCGCACCCGGCCTCCCGGCTGAGAGTATCCAAGGCATCCTCCGAAGAGAGCGCGTTCCGGTAAGGGCGATCCGTGATGAGAGCATCGTAGATGTCCGCAATTTGGAGAATTCGCGCCATCAGCGGAATTTCGTTTCCGCTGAGGCCGTCCGGATAGCCGCTCCCGTCCATCCGCTCATGGTGATGCCGGATCACCGGCAGGATGCGGCGCAGGGACTTCAGCGGCGCGCAAATGTTCTCCCCGACGACAGGATGTTGTCTGACGATCGCGGTTTCTTCCTCATTCAGAGCAGCGGGCTTGAGCAGAATTTCATCCGGCACGGAAACTTTTCCAATATCGTGAAGCAAGCAAGCGATTCGCAACTCTTGCAAGTCTTCATCCGGCAAGGCGAGACACGCTCCGAGTTGCAGGGCGTATTTCACGATGCGGTCCGAGTGCCCGTTCGTGATCGGGTTTTTCGCTTCGATGCTGCGCGCGAGCGAGAGCACCACGGACCTCGCCTGCTCATCAATGTAGCCCCTCAGCCGCAAGAGCGACTCTACGCGGCTCAATGCCTCTCCAAGCGAGGTGGAAGTTCCCCAGAATTCGGCGGCGCCGGCCTTGCGGCCGCGGGCGAGATCCGCTGCATCCGAAGAAGGCTTGATCAGTACAATGGGAATCTGATGGTTGAGCGGGTTTCCCTTCAGCCGGCGGCACAGCTCGAATCCATCGACATCCGGCAGAGTGTCGTGAAGCAGTACTATATCTGGCTGAAGCTCAAAACACTCGCTTATGGCAGATTCTCCGTCCTCCGCGGTAAATACGTCGTAGTTATGACCCTGCAGGAATGATTTCCAGGAATTGCGACTCGCCGAAGCCACATCCACAAGCAAGATGGCTGAGTTCATGAGTCCCTCGTTATTCCTCAGCGCTGGAAGGGTCGGGCGCACCACTCCTTACGCCAAATAAATAGTTTTGCGAAGGATTGGACTCGCTTGTGTTCTCCAATCCCTGTTTGCGGAGGCTTTGCCTCCGCTTCCCGGGGACGAGAAGGAATGAGGTGGCTAGGCAGGGGTACAATATGCTCTTTGAGTGCCAAAGCGAAATTCTTCTTAAGTGTCTAAGAATTCGAGTCTTGCGGCGCTCCTGACTGAAAACAATGCAGGGCGCTAGGAATTATTTTCATGCTGCCTCCTATGTTTACCCGATGCCGCCCATTCTCCCTGCTGTCTTTCGATCCCTCTTCGCCATCTTCAAAGAGTCTTCCTGAGAACACACAAAAGTACGGGACGGAGCCTTCCACAGGGTCGTTTCTCTTCCCCCTGGGGAGCCTCAACCAGAGCCGAGGGCTTCGAGTTAGAGAAGGAACCTTAAGGAAACGGGATGCGGGCGGGGCGCGCCGTAGGGTATGATAGAGGCTCTTGAAATTAACTCTTTAGGGTGACAATGCCGACTGCATCGAATGGGAAAGTTTTGCTAAGGGTAAGGCCGCGGGGTTTCTGCGCGGGCGTGGTGCGCGCCGTGGATATCGTCGAGCTCGCGCTGGAAGCCTACGGTGCGCCCGTCTACGTGCATCATGAGATTGTCCATAACACTTACGTCGTGGAGCAGTTACGCCGCCGTGGGGCGATTTTTGTGGAAGCCATCGAGGAAGTACCGCACGGCGCGGTGCTCGTATTCAGCGCCCACGGTGTTCCGCCGACGGTGCGCGAGGAAGCCAAGTCGCGCGCGCTGAAAGTCATAGACGCTACCTGCCCGCTGGTGACCAAAGTGCATCTCGAGGCGCTCAAGTTTGCGCGCGAAAAGCGCACGATTATCCTGATCGGTCATCGCGACCATCAGGAGATCGTCGGGACCTCGGGTGAAGCGCCCGACCGTACTATCGTAGTGGATTCCGTGGCCGCCGTGGATGCTCTCAAGGTTGATGATCCGGGAAAACTTTCGTTTCTTACGCAAACGACTTTGAGCTTGTACGACACGCAGGAAATCGTGGCGCGGCTGCGCCAGAAATTTCCATTCATTCAGGGTCCTGCCAGCGACGACATTTGCTACGCCACGCAGAACCGCCAGGAGGCTGTCGAACAGGTTGCCAAAGACGTTGACCTGATCCTGGTCGTGGGTTCGCCAAACAGCTCGAACTCCAACCGCCTCGTGGAAGTCGCCCAGCGCAGCGGCGTCAGAGCCCAATTGATTGACTCCGCTAAGGACATCGACGTGGAGTGGCTCAAAGGCGTTTCCCGCGTGGGCTTGACCGCGGGCGCTTCTGCTCCGGAAGTCCTCGTGGAACAAGTGAGCGAACGGCTGGCGGAGTTCGGCTTCACGGATCAGCGCGATCTGGATTTGATCCGCGAGGATGTGCGCTTCACGCTGCCGCCGGAATTGGCGACCATCGCCCCGGCGCCACGCCGCTAAAGACTTTGCAGTGCCCGGCAGGGGAATGCGAAGTGCATGATCGGAATGATTTGCCGGCCTGAGCCATAAGTGATCCGGCCATCGGTGCACTGGCGCGGTACACGGGAAATACAACACAAGGAGATGGACTTTGGCGGTCAAAATCGTCCGTCAACCGAAGAAGATTGCCTTGATTGGCGCGCCCTCCAGCGCCGCGGCTTTTTCCGCAGGCAGCGAGAAAGCTCCAGCGGCATTGCGCGCCGCCGGGCTCGCCGAAAAATTGCAGGCCGCGGGCTATGAGGTCCTGGATCATGGCGACTGCGCTCCGCGCCTCTTCGCGGACGACGACGAACACCGCCGCGCCCGCAATCTGGCCGAAATCGTCGCCGGCCTGAACGATTTGAAAACGCGCGCCGAGCTCGCCGTGAAAAGCGGTGCGCTGGTACTGGTGCTGGGCGGCGACTGCGCCCAGGTCATCGGCTTGCTCACCGGAGCGCGGCGTTATTACAAGCACGTGAATCTTCTGTGGTTCGATCGCGACGCCGATCTGAACACTCCCGCAAGCACTCCTTCCGGCCGCATTGATGGAATGGTTGTCGCCCACATCATCGGCAAGGGTGCGCCCGAGCTGGTGCGCTTCTGGGGCGAGGCGCCGCTGGTGCGCGAGCCCGATGTGACTCTCTTCGGACTCGAACGGCTCGATCCGCCCGAGCAGGAGTTCCTCAGCAAATCGCCGATGCGGCATTTTTACGCCGCGGACATTCAGTCCAAAGGCGGCAGCAAAGCGGCGCACGAGGCCCTGGCCCAAGTGCACGCCGACGCGCGCGAGTTCGTTCTCCATCTCGACACGGATGTCATCGGGCAGGAAGAATTCCCCGCGGTGAACGTCCCTGGCGCCGGCGGATTACGCTTCGACGAAGTCCGCGTATCCTTCCTCGAGTTTGTGAAACACAAGAACCTCCTGGGTCTCGATGTGGCGCAATACAACCCGGACAAAGATCCCGAAGGCATTGGCGCAACGAAGCTTGTTGATCTGCTGGTCGAAGCGCTCTCCGCGCGCCTCGAAGCGCTTTCGGCTCCTGCAGCGGAGCCCGCCACCGGTCCGGAAGAAGTATCCTCATCAGAAACGACTGCCTAGACCGGCTGTCATTCCACCTTAACAACAAAAATTCGCCTGGATTTCAGGAAGTGGCCGCGGCGCGTTTGCGCAGGTACCGTGCCAAGCCGAGAAAAGAAAGATTCAAGCCCGCGCTGAAGGCGTAGTGTTCGGCTTCACCCGCCGGGAGGTACTGAGAGATTTCGGCATACGTCGCGGACATGAAGGAGTCCATCGCCACGGAATCGCTGGGTGCGGTGCGCAGAATTTCCGCGGTCATCGCGGCCCAGCGATGCAAACGTTCGCGGAACAACAGAATGTGTTCGGAAGGATTATCGGAAAAACCGAAGTGCGTGAGAAACAGCCGCGCCGGTTTGCGCTCCAGAATTGCGGCGAAGGAAGTATCCCAGACTCCGAGATCAATGTCTGGCGGCGGAGTCGCGGGCATGACATAGGAATTTCCCTCGATGCGAACGCCCGCAGTATCGCCGACAAAAGCGGTGCCCTCCATCTTGTCGAAGTAACTGACGTGGTGCGACGCGTGGCCAGGTGTGTAAACAACCTCGACTTGCTGCGAGCCGAGCGTGAGAGTTTCCCCGCCTTCGAGGATGCGCAAATTATCCGCCGGAACGGGAAGCGTTTCGCCGAACAGGCGCTGCAAATCGTTGGGCCACAGGCGTTGCGCGCTGGCCAGCAGCTTGGATGGGTCCACAATGTGCGGCGCACCGTTCTTGTGAACATACACGGCAAGGCGGGGATTTTCGCGCACCAGCGCACCGGTAGCGCCGGCGTGGTCCAGGTGGATGTGCGTGAGAAGAATGGCGTCGAGATCGCTCACGGCGATTCCGCTTGCCTGCAGTTGCTGGCGCAGAGTTTCCAGCGTGGAGCCTGGGCCAGGATCCACCACCGCACGGTGCCCGTCCGATTCCAGAAGGCCCGCGGCAATGGAACGTGGCCTCCCCATCCAGAGATTGTCGATTGTGGTGATCGAATCCATAAGAAGAGAAGTGTAGCGCAGGAGGGATGAAGGCGAAAAACCCATCGGGGCATCGAACGAATCGGGCATGAGGCACCGCATCTGCTGCGAGTCATGCACCGACCGCTGCTTGGCCCACCGCAGGTTCTGTACTCCGCCCCTTGAATCGGAGATCATCCTGTGGCTGAATTCAGAAATTATCGCGACGGATAGGGAGCACTTGCATGACCAAGCCAACTGCGATTGCTATTGTCACTCTGCTTTCTTGCGGCGCAGCGCTGCACGCTCAACAACCCGCAGCCGTTCCTGCCTCTCTCGCCGCGCAGCAAACAGAATCTGACGAATACACGCGTTACGAATTGCTCGCGCCCGAAACCGCCAGCTTTAAGATCTATTATGAAGTCACCGCCACGTCCGCCGGCGCCAAGCTGTTCTTCAATCCGATCCGCAAGGGCAGCACCGCGAGTGACGAAGCCGTTTACGACGCCATGACCGGCCAGCCCCTGCATTTCGAGATTGTCAGTGGAGCAGAGGCCCGAAAAGATCCGTTGATGACCGCAGCCGATGCCTCCGGGAGTTACATCAAGGTTCAACTCGCGCGCCCTGTACCGCCGGAAGGACAGAGCCGCATCCTCATCATCAAGACGTACAAGGATGCGAAGAGCTACTACCGTGATGGTGACGCCGTCGTTTTCAATCGCGGCCTGGGCATTAAACGCGACAGCGTGGTCTTGCCCAAAGGACACGAACTGGTGGGCTGCAATGTGCCGTCGCAAGTGCTGTCAGAGCCGGATGGGCGCGTTGCCATCAGCTTCATGAATCCCGGAACCGGTGAAGCGACGCTGATCCTGCGCGCAAAACGGGATGCGCAAACCGGACCGTCCGCCGCGCCCCATTCGCTGACGCAATCGCGCAGTTGGGAAGCGCCTTTCCCCGGAGAAACCGAGCGACAACGGCTCTCTGAACGGGCGCATCAGGACCGCGATATCGTCTACTTCCTCCAGCAACCGGAAACGCACGCATTCAGTCTGTATCACGATTACACCGAGTCCCGCCCGGGCGCCGACAAGTATCTCAACGTCGTTCGCGAAGGCAGCACCGTTTCCGATCCATCGGCGTACATTCTCGACACCGGCGAAAAACTTCCGACGCGGCTGATGACCGGCGCCGAACTTGTGGCCTCAAAAATTCAAGCTGAGGAACCGGTAAAACCGGGGACGCAGATCGTAGTAATTCCCTTTGCTCCGGTGAAAATGGGCCAATCGATTCGCCTGCGAATCTCGGAGACGTATACCGCTCCAGCGAGCTATCGATTGGACGCCGACGAACTAGTCTTTGAACGCAGCCTTGGCCGCCCGCGCAACGCCGTTGTTCTCCCGGCTGGGTGGTATTTGACTGCCAGCGCCATCCCCGCGGCGGTAACACAACTTTCCGACGGGCGCATCCGGCTCGATTTCTGGAATGCGCGTCCTGATTCCGTAGACGTCCTTGTGAAAGCCAAGCGGCGCCTCAGCCCGGCAGAACAAGTCCAATAAATTCGCCCAAAATGGACACCGATTGTTGAAAGTTGCTGCTGGATTCCGGGGAAGTAGTTGCGCCAAAGCCGAATCGTGGAATAATCTTGTCGCGCCGCGTCTTTTTGCTTCTTCAAGTTTCCATTGGTTGGGGCATGGGTGTGGGGAGAGGCCGGCACTTGGAGTGGAAGAAGCAGGAAGTGGAACAGCTACAGTGCGCCTAACGGAGTCCGCCAGGAGCAGCGCACGGTCGGCAGGCGGGCGCGCGAACCAAACGAAATTCGATGGATCATGCTGAGGAGGAATGAGATGCGCAATTGGTGTGCAGCACTCGCGATGAGCGCGTTTTTGGTTTTGCCGCTGTGCGCGCAGCAAAAGGGCAGCAGAGCCGGCGACGAAACCACGAACTCCGCAGCGAACGCGGAGAAGAGCGCCGCTCTCAGCAATGCCGCGGGAAGCACCAAGTCCGAAGGGGCAAGGCGTGTATTCGCGTTGCCCGCGACACCGCGGCCGACCCCCTTCCCGGTGCCGGCTGCCGCCACTGCGGATATGCGTGCACCAGGCATGCTCACTCCCCGCTTTGAGCTCGCGGGAATATACGACTACATCAATTTCGCACCCGGTAACCCTTTCGCGAATTCCAACAGCCACGGCGGGGCGGGTTCCGTCACCTACAATGCGTCGAGATGGATCGGCCTGACTGGCGAGGTAGGCACTTACTCCAACAAACGGAATGTTTTCCCCCTGACGGGAAACAATAATTTGGTTGACGGCAGAATCACCAGCTATCTTTTCGGTCCGCGGCTCAACCTGCGCAAGTTTGATTATTTTGTTCCTTTTGGCGAATTTTTACTCGGCGGTGCGCGAGGCAATGGCCAAATCACCGGTAGTAGTAGCGAGCAGAATGCATTCGCGATTGCAGCTGGCGGCGGCGTGGACATGGTCCTGGCAAAGAACATCGCCTGGCGCGTGGCCCAGTTGGATTACTTCATGACCACCTTTTCGGGCTCCGCGCTTGGCGCTACGGGCCGCCAAAACAGTTTCCGCGCCGCCACGGGTTTGGTATTGCGCTTCGGCATACCGAATCCACCGCCTCCGCCGAACCATCCCCCCGTCGCAGCGTGCTCGGTGAGTCCGGCTTCCGTGTACGCCGGCTCAGGCGACAGCGTGGCGGTGCACGTAAATGCTACAGATCCGGACAACGACCCACTGACCTACGCCTACTCGGCGACCGGTGGCGCGGTCGAAGGGACCGGCGCGGAGGCGCGCTGGAATTCAACCGCCGTGGCCGTTGGTTCCTACACCGTTAACGTCAAAGTCTCTGACGGCAAGGGTGGCTCGGCCTCCTGCGCCGCGGACATCAAGGTCGAAGAAAAGCCCAATCATCCCCCGACGGCGTCACTCTCCATCGAGCGTAGCCCCATTCTGCCCGGCCAGCGCACCGGCGTCACCTGCAACGGCAGCGACCCCGACAGCGATCCGCTAACGTACAGCTATACGGCCACCGGCGGACAGATCGTTGGAAGCGGTTCAAACGTCCAGTTTGATGCCACGGGCCTAAAGCCCGGCAGCTACAGCGTGAAGTGTACGGTGAACGATGGCCGCGGCGGCACCGCCGATGCTTCCGGCAATGTGGAAGTCAAGGAGCCCCCGCAGATCAAGCAATTGGAAGCCAAGCTGGCGCTCCACAGCATCTACTTCCCGACAGCCCAGCCCACCGTGGCCAAGCCCATGGGCGGGTTGCTAGCCAGCCAGGAGGGCACACTGGATGCGCTCGCCAGTGACTTCCAGCAGTATTTGAAGTATAGACCGGACGCTCACCTCATTCTCGAAGGCCACGCCGACGTTCGCGGCGCCAAGGACTACAATGTGAAGCTCTCCGAGCGCCGTGTCGAACGCACCAAGAGCTACCTGGTGGAAAAGGGCGTGCCCGCGGATCATCTCGAAACCAAGGCCTTTGGGTTCGAGAAAAACATGACCTCGGAGGAAGTCAAGAACCTCATCGAAGCGGATACCGATCTAAGCGCAGCGGAAAAGCAGAAAATTCTGAAAAACCTGCTGACCGTGCGCCTGGCCAACAACCGGCGCGTCGACGTCACATTAAGCACCACCGGTGAACAGTCCGTCCGCCGCTTCCCCTTCAGCGCCAAGGATGCCTTGACGCTGCTCAGCAGGGGCGGTGGCGAAACCGCCAAGAAGAAAACGGCGGTTCCGGCGCCGGCGAAAAAGGCCAAACCTTAACGGTCAGGCGACAGCGATGGTCATCCTCGCCGGAGGGTACTCGTAACTTTCCATCGGGAAAACAAAAAACGGACGACACTAACGATGCGGGCTCCTCAAGAGGGATTCGAGGAGCCCGTTTTACTTTGGCAGAGAGTATTTGCGTGAGCCTCCGTGCGCCCATTTCCCAAATTGGAACAGAAATCGAGCCCGAGCCGGGACGGAGTCCCAAACTGGGACTTGCCAACAAGGTAGTATTGTGACTAATGTATCTATTTATGAATAGGTCTGAGGCGGTTTCCTGAAACGGAACTTGAGATGCAGATAAGCCACCAGCCGGAGGCTTTCATGATCCCAGTCATGCGTGAAGAAGTAGCGGTCCGCCGCTAAGTGCTCCCGATGAACATTCTCATCGGATGACGAGCAGTCCATCCGTGAAACTTGTGCCACGGTCTCCGAACAATACGGTATGAAGGCCGTCGCCGTGGCCACCGCCGACGAGGCCCTGCAAGTTCTCGAACATTCGGCGATTGACATTGTCTTGACGGATTTAAAGCTCCAGCAGAGCAACGGCGTCGAATTGTTGAAGCAGGTCCACGACATGCATCCTGAGGTCGCCGTCGTGGTGCTGACGCAGTACGGGACCATCGAATCGGCCGTCGAGGTCACCCGCATGGGCGCCGTGGACTATGTCACCAAGCCGTTCCGCATCGAAGAGTTGCGCACCCGGCTCGAACGCGTGGCCCGCGCGGTCGACCTGCAGCAGGAAAACCGCCTGCTTCGCGAGCAGTTGCGCACCCGCCCGGGATTCGGCGGGCTGATCGGCGTCTCCATGAAAATGCAGCGTGTCTACAAGATGATTGAAAAAGTCAGCCAGCACGAATATCCCGTGCTGGTCCTCGGGGAAAGTGGAACCGGAAAAGAGCTCGTGGCGCGCTGCATTCATTTTTCGGGGCCGCGCCGCGCAAGACCTTTGCGCCGGTGGACTGCTCGGCGCTGGTCCCCACGCTGATCGAATCCGAGCTCTTCGGCTACGTCAAAGGCGCTTTCACCGGCGCCATGCAGGCCAAGCAGGGTTTGCTCGAGGCCGCTCAGGGAGGCACGCTCTTTCTCGATGAAATCGGTGACATGCCCGTGGATTTGCAAGCCAAATTGCTGCGCGCGCTTCAGGAACGGGAGGTGAAACCCGTCGGCTCCACGGAACGCCGCCACATCAACGTCCGCATCATCGCCCCCACCAACCGTGATCTGGAAACCGCCATCCGCACCGGAGCTTTCCGCCAGGATCTCTACTTCCGGCTGAATGTCGTCCAAGTCAAGCTGCCGCCGCTGCGCGACCGCAAGAGCGATATCCCCATTCTGGTGACGGCGTTCCTCGAAAAATTTTCCAATCCCCAGGGCCCCGTGCGCACCATCTCCGAAGACGCCATGGGCCGCCTGATCGCCTACGACTGGCCGGGAAATGTCCGCGAACTGGAAAACGCCATCGAACGCGCCGTCGCGCTGGGTTCCGGCCCGATCCTCCACGTGGGAGACCTGCCGTCCAACTTGCAGTATCCCACCACCGAGCGCGTGCCGGAGAAAGATGACTCTTGCCTCTCGAAGAATTGGAGCGCCGCGCCATTCTCCGCACCCTCCGCGAAACGGGCGGCGACAAACTCTCGGCCGCGCGCATGCTTGGCATCGGAAAGACCACCCTCTACCGCAAGCTCAAGCAGTACCACATGGAGCCCGCCGAGCAGTAACGCCAACGCCCGAGAAAGAGCGTCCTCAAGCTTACCTCTCGCCGGGCTATAATGGGTTGCGGCGCTGTCCGTTGCGTCGTTCCTAGATTATAATTCGCTCCACGATGTACTTGGCTTCGGGCCGGCGGAATGGGCGAAGTTTACCGTGCCACTGACACGCGTCTTAACCGAAGTGTCGCCGTCAAGATTCTGCCCGCGCATCTCACTGCAGAACTCAGCGCGAAGCGCACACCGCCTCTGCGCTGAACGATCCTCACATCTGCACGATTTACGACGTGGGAGAGCACGAGGGCGGCAGTTCCTCGTCATGGAGTTGCTCGAAGGCCAGACGCTAAAGCAGTACGTCGACGGCCGCGCCTTGGCGGTCGAGCAAGTGCTTAAACTGGGGATGCAGATCTCCGGCGCGCTCCAAACTGCCCACGGCAAAGGAATAATCCATCGGGATCTCAAGCCCGCCAATATTTTTGTCACGGAACGCGGCGAGATCAAAGTGCTGGACTTTGGCCTGGCAAAATTACTCCAGGGAACCGACCAAAACGCAACTCTTTCACTCGCATTAACCGAACCGCTGGCCGTCCTTGGCACGCTTCCTTATGCGGCACCCGAACAGTTGCGCGGTGAAAACACGGACGCGCGCACGGACATCTGGGGACTTGGAACTGTGCTGTATGAAATGGCTACCAGTCAACGCCCCTTCAGCGAAGAATTGGCCCCGCGTTTGATAGATGCCATCCTGCACAAACTCCCTGCCTCCTTACGCGGGCTGAACGGTGCGATCCCTGCGGAACTAGAAAATCATCCTCAAATGTCTGGATAAGGATCCGGAGAATCGCTACCAGTCTGCTAAAGGGTTGGTGGTGGACCTGCGGCGCCTAGAAGCAGCGTCAACCGGCGTGGCGGTCGCGGCACCACTGGGGAAACGGCCTCCGCGGTGGCTCGTGCTAGCGATGGGCGGTGCCGGGGTCTGCGCCTTGATCGCCGCAGTCTTGCTGTTGTGGCCGCGTCTCACCCACCACCAGAGTGCGGGGCTGCCCGCCCTGCGTTGGGAGCAACTTACGAATTTTAATGATTCTGCCGAAATCCCCGCGTTGTCGCGCGACGGCAAGCTGGTAGCGTTTCTGCGTGGCCCCGACAGTTTCGGAAGCTCTATCAACCCGGGCCAGGTCTGGTTCAAATCTCTGCCGGACGGCGAACCCTTCCAACTCACGAAGACCACCCTTAGAAAACAGACCATCAATTTCTCCCAGGACAGCAGCCGGGTGTACTTCACGCAAGTAGAAGGTCCGTTTGCCTGGAACACCTACGAACTGCCGTTGCTGGGAGGGCAGGAACCGAAGCTGTTTATGGCTAATGCCAGCCGTAAATGAACTGCCCACACTGCAACAGCCCCAGTGCAGAGGGAAAGAAGCATTGCGCTGATTGCGGCAATCCGCTAGCTACTTTCCGTCGCAAAATAGCTCGCTCTGAATGAGCTATTCGTTTGTAGAGACCGTCTGATTCTGTTTGCACGTTTTGATTTCTGCCGCTCGACCCGTTTGCGTCCCGAGTCGTGGCGGTTAGAACCTCAGGCCC
>WNEZ01000153.1_pt1 | contig 52617 bp, 49 predicted proteins | sample 5400521 | NCBI WGS metagenome assembly WNEZ01 (sample SAMN13153339, study PRJNA577476) | soil metagenome | isolation source: 120 cm saprolite under Douglas fir tree site 2 hole 1 replicate 1 | place: USA:California | collected 2015-04-18
AACCTGGATCAGTGCGCGCTCGCTCTCGACGCGCCGGGTGAGCTCGCGCAGGCGCCGTCCGAACGCCAAACCCCAAACCGCCACCAGCACCACCTCCACGATGATTGCGAGTGCGGCCGCCACGAGCAGCCAGATGCCGATCGTGCCGAGCACCGCCCACGTGGCGTCGGTCATTCTTTGGAGTCGCCTTCCTCGATCGCCGCCACCGGCGCGATGGCGACCACCTGGTCGTCGGCGGGAAGGCGCATCACGATCACTCCCTGCGTCTGCCGGCCGATCCGTGAGATCGCACCCGCCCGCGTGCGGAGCACCATGCCGCTGGCGCTGATGATCAGCACCTCTTCCTCGGGATCGCTGACCACCCGCATCGCCGCCAACTTGCCGACCCTGTCCGTCACCTTGAGCGTGAAGACGCCCTGGCCGGCGCGGTGATGCATTGGATATTCGGCCACTGGCGTCCGCTTGCCATAGCCGCGCTCGGTGATGACGAGCAGATCGCCGCCTGGTGTCGCAGTGGCACTCCCGACCACGGTGTCGCCTTTGCCCAGCTTGATTCCGATCACTCCCTGCGTGTCGCGACCCATCGCTCGGACTTCCTTTTCACTGAACCGGATCGCCTTCCCCAGGGCGGTGGCAATCAGGATGTCGTCCGAACCGGTCGTGGGTGTGACCCAGTTCAACTCGTCGCCTTCCTGCAGGTTGATCGCGATCAATCCGTTGCGGCGCACATTCGCGTACTCCGCGAGCGCCGTCTTCTTTATATATCCGTTCTTGGTCACCATCAACATGTAGTGCGCTTCGGCCTCCGTCTCGGGCCGCACGAACACCGCGCTGATGCGCTCGTTCGGACCGATGTCGATGAGGTTGTTGACCGGCACGCCCTTCGCCTGGCGCTCGCGCTCGGGCACTTCGTGGACCCGCAACTGGAACACGCGGCCGCTCTGCGTGAAGAAGAGCATCGAAGCGTGTGTGTGCGTGGTCAGCAGGTGCTCCGCGTAGTCCTCTTCTCGCGTGCCGCTCGGCGCGTCGCTGCCGGCGGTCGGGCGGGCGCCCTTCAGCCCAACGCCACCCCGCTTCTGCGCGCGGAACACCCTCAGCGGTTGACGTTTCACGTACCCGCGGTGTGTCAGGGTGACGACAACCTCTTCCTTCGGCACGAGGTCCTCCGCCGACAGCTCGTTGGGCTCCTGGTCCGTGATCTCGGTGCGGCGGTCGTCGCCGTACTTCTTCACGAGATCGTCCATCTCGTCCTTGATGAGCATGCGGACCTTCTGGTCGCTCGCAAGGATGCTCTCGAGGTAGGCGATGGTCTTGATGACCTCCTCGTACTCCTCATCGATCTTGCCTCGCTCGAGCTTGGTGAGGCGACCCAGCGTGAGGGCGAGCACCGCCCTTGCCTGGCGCTCGGACAGCCCGAACTTCGTCTGCAGCTGGGTGGCCGCCACCTCGGTATCGGCGGCCGCGCGAATGGTCTTGATCACCTCGTCGAGATGGTCGAGACAGATCTTCAGGCCCTCGAGGATGTGAGCGCGATCCTGCGCCTTCTGAAGGTCGAACCGGGTGCGGCGAAGGATGACTTCGCGCCGGTGATCGATGAAGAGCTGCAGTGCCTGCTTTAGGCTCAGCACCACCGGCCGTCCGTCGACGATGGCGAGCATGATCACGCCAAACGTCTGCTGCAGCGTGGTGTGCTTGTACAGGTTGTTCAGGACAGTGAAGACCTGGGCTTCCCGCTTCAGCTCGATGACGATTCGCATGCCCTCGCGATCGGACTCGTCGCGGAGGTCGGCGATTCCCTCGAGCTTTCGCTCCGAGACGAGCTCGGCGATCTTCGCCACCAGGGTCGCCTTGTTAACCGCGTATGGGAGTTCGTCGATGATGATCCGCTCGCGGCCGTTCGGGGCTTGCTCGAACGTGTGGCGCGCGCGGACGATGATGCGGCCGTGCCCCGTTGAATATGCGGCCTTGATGCCAGTCGTACCCATGACGATCCCGCCAGTCGGAAAGTCCGGGCCCTTGATAAAGGACAGCAGGTCCTCGCCGGTGGCCTCTGGATTTTCGATCAGGTGCTTCACACCTGCCGCCACCTCACGCAGGTTGTGCGGCGGAATGTTGGTGGTCATGCCCACAGCGATGCCGGTCGTTCCATTGACCAGGAGGTTGGGCAGGCGCGCGGGCAGCACGGTCGGCTCCTCCTCCTGACCGTCGTAGTTCGGCTGCATGTCCACGGTCTGCTTCTCGATGTCTGCCATCAGCTCTCCGGTGATCGCGGAAAGCCGCGCCTCCGTGTAGCGCATCGCCGCCGGGGGGTCGCCATCGACGCTGCCGAAGTTGCCCTGGCCGTCGATCAGCGGGTAACGAAGCGAGAACGGCTGGCCCATCCTCACGAGCGCGTCGTAAACAGCGTCGTTGCTGTGGGGGTGATACAGCTTGAGCACGTCGCCCACGAACGCTGCGCACTTGCGGTGCCGGCTGCTGGCAGTCGCGCCTGAGTTGTGCATGGCGTACAGAATCCGGCGCTGGACCGGCTTCAGCCCATCCCGCACATCGGGCAGCGCCCGCGCGATGATGACGGACATCGCGTACTCCATGTAGGAGGTCTGCATCTCCTCCTGGAGGCTGCGAGTGAGAACGGTCCCCATGTTCGACTCGTCGGTCAACCTATTCCTCGTACTTCTTCAAGACCACGACGGCGTTGTGCCCACCGAACCCGAAGCCGTTGGAGATGGCGACGCGCACATCTTTGCGGCGGGCCGTGTTGGGGACGTAGTCGAGATCGCATTCTGGATCCGGGTTCTCGTAATTGATGGTCGGGTGGATGAGGCCGCGATTGATGGTCAGCAAGGTCGCGATCGCCTCCACCGCGCCCGCCGCACCGAGCAGATGGCCGATCATCGACTTGGTGCTGCTGATCGCCACCTTGTAGGCGTCATCACCAAGGGCGAGCTTGATCGCTTTCGTCTCGCCCGCGTCGTTCATCGTCGTGGACGTGCCGTGAGCGTTGACGTAGTCGAGCTCATTGGGCTCGATGCCGGCGTCCTTCAAGGCGAGCTTGATCGCCTGGGCCGGCGCCTCGCCCGTCTCGTCGGGCGCGACCTGGTGGAAGGCGTCGCATGTGAGAGCGAAGCCCAGCACCTCGCCGTAGATTCGCGCGCCCCGGTTGATGGCGTGATCGACCGACTCCAGCACCAGCGTGCCCGCGCCCTCGCCCGGCACGAAGCCGTCGCGATCCCGATCAAAAGGCCTGCTCGCCTTTTCGGGCGCATCGTTTCGCGTGGACAATGCGCGGATCGCGTTGAAAGCTGAGATGCCAACCTCGCAGAGGGAAGCCTCGGAGCCGCCGGCGAGCATGACATCCGCGTCGCCGTGCTGGATGATCCGGGTGGCATCGCCCAACGTGTGCGTCGAGGCCGCGCACGCAGTGGTCACCGTGGTGTTCGGACCGCGCAGATGGAAGGCCATGGCGACCGAAGCCGCGGCCATGTTGGGGATGATCATCGGCGCGTAAAGCGGGTTCAAGCGGCCCTTGGTCGCGTACGAGATGGCGCCGCCGGTCATCTCGATGAAGCCGCCGATTCCCGTTCCCATGTCGACCCCGACGCGAAAGTCATCCTCTTTGGAGAGGTCGAGACCGGAGTCCGCAAGCGCCATTCCGGACGCTGCGACAGCCATCTGCGAGAAGCGCGCCATTCGCTGCGCAGCCTTGCGCTCCATGTACTGCGTTGGATCGAATCCGTGTACTTCACAGGCGAACTTGGTCGCGAGCTTCTCGGTCGAGTACGACCCTTCGACCATGCGGGCCGTGCTGCGACCCTCGATCAACCCGTCCCAGTACTCGTCAAGGGTCCTGCCGAGTGGGTTCACGGTTCCCATCCCCGTGACCACGACTCGGACACGCCCGTTCTTTTTCACTTCCCCACCTCAGCCCGAATCTTACCGACGAGCTGATTCTGAACCGCTTCCTTGGTCACCCTGATGGCGTTCTTGATGGCGCGAGCGTCGGAGCGCCCGTGCGCCACCACCGCCACCCCATCGATGCCGAGCAGCGGCGCGCCACCGAACTCCCTCCAGTCGATGCTGCTGCGGAGCTGCTGGACGCCATCGCGTATCAGTACGCCGCCGAGCTTGCCTTTCATCGTGCGCGGAATCTCGTCTCGCAGGCTCCGGAAGAGAAACTCCGCGGTCGCCTCGGCCATCTTGATGGCGATGTTGCCGACGAAGCCATCCGCGACGACGACATCAGCCTTCCCGGCATACAGGTCCTTGGGCTCGACGTTGCCCACGAAGCCTCGCATCGTTCCCTTCAGCCGCCGCGCCGTCTCCCTGACGAGCTCGTCTCCCTTGCCTTCCTCCTCGCCGTTGCTCAGCAGGCCGACGCGAGGGTCGGATCGTCCCATCATCTCGCGCGCGTAGATGGCGCCCATGGCCGCGAACTGGACCATGTACTCGGGTTTGCTGTCGACGTTGGCGCCAACGTCGAGAAAGTAGGCGAATCCATTTTTGATGGGAACTATCGAACCCAACGCCGGCCGCTCCACGCCTCGGATGCGGCCCTGGATGAAAAGCGCCGTCGCCATGATCGCGCCCGAGTTGCCGGCCGAGATCCATCCATCAGCCCTGCCTTCCTTGCATAGCCGCGCGCAGACGGCCATCGACGAGTCTGGCTTCGACCGCACTGCGTGCGCGGGGTGGTCGTCCATGGCGATGACCTGTGTGGAGGGGCACAGGCTCAAACGCGGATGCTTGTCGAGCAGCGGTTGCACCACGGCTGGGGAGCCCACCACTGTGACCTCGATCCCGTACTCCCCAACGGCTTGCGAGGCGCCTTCCAGCACCTGCGCCGGCGCGTTGTCGCCGCCCATGGCGTCGACTGCTATTCGCATCTGGTCGAACTCTTAGATGTCGAGGTTGCGGACGCTCTTGGCGTGCGCCTGAATGAACTTCTTGCGCGGCTCGACATCCGGGCCCATCAGCTTCTCGAAGGTTTCGTTGACCGCTGCGACGTCCTCGACCTGGACCCTGAGGAGCACCCGAGTCTGCGGGTTCATGGTCGTGTCCCAAAGCTCCTCGGCGTTCATCTCCCCGAGGCCCTTCATGCGTGAAGCTTCCGCGTTCTTGCCGAGCTGCCGGAGCGCCTTGTCACGTTCCGCCTCTGAGTGACACCACACCACCTGCTTGCCCTTGAACACCTTGAAGAGCGGTGGCTGCGCCATGTATAGGTAGCCCTTGTCGATGATGTCCGGGAAGTAGCGGAAGAAGAAGGTGAGCAGCAGCGTGCGGATGTGGCTTCCGTCCACATCGGCGTCGGTCATGGTCACGATCTTGTGGTAGCGGAGCTTTTCGATATTGAAGTTGTCCCCGACCCCGGCGCCCATGGCCGTGATGAGGTTGCGAATCTCCTCGAAGGTCAGGACCTTGTCCAGGCGCGCCTTCTCGACGTTGAGAATCTTGCCGCGCAGGGGAAGGATGGCCTGGGTCCTCCGGTCTCGTCCGCCCTTGGCCGTGCCCCCGGCGGAGTCACCCTCGACGATATAGAGCTCGCACAGGGCCGGATCTCGCTCCGAGCAGTCGGCCAGCTTTCCAGGCAGCGTGCTCGACTCGAGCAGGCTCTTGCGCTGCACCAGGTCGCGGGCTTTTCGCGCCGCCTCACGTGCGCGCGCGGCCGTGAGGGATTTCTCAACGATGCGGCGGCCCTCGGAAGGATTTTCTTCCAGGTACTGCGAAAGACCTTCGGTCAGCGCGGTCGAGACATGACCCTGGACCTCGGCGTTGCCAAGTTTTCCTTTCGTCTGCCCTTCGAACTGAGGCTCGAGCACCTTGACGCTGATCACCGCGGTGAGGCCTTCGCGCACGTCCTCACCGGTGAGGTTCGGATCCGACTCCTTGAGGATTCCTGCCTTGCGCGCGTATCGGTTGAGGACGTTGGTCAGCGCCGAGCGAAAGCCCGTGAGATGACTGCCGCCCTCAATCGTGTGGATCGTGTTGGCGAAGGCGAGGACGTTCTCGACGAACGTTTCGTTGTACTGCAGCGCGATCTCGACCTGCGTACCCTCGACCTCGCGGTCAACGTAGAAGGGCGTCGGGTTGACGACCGCCTTGTCGCGATTTAGCGCGCGCACGAACGAGACGATGCCGCCTTCGAAGTAGAAGGTGTTCGTGAAGCCGAGCGATTCGTCCGCCAGGGCGATCTCCAACCGCTTGTTGAGGTAAGCCATCTCGCGCAGCCGGTGCTGGATCACCTCGCGATCGAACTTCGTGTCTGGGAAGATCTGCGGGTCGGGCCAGAACCGGACGATGGTGCCGGTGTGGTCCGTCTTGCCGACGACCTTCACCGGGCCCTTGGGCACGCCCCGAGCGAACTCCTGATGGTGGATCTTTCCACCCCGGTGCACCCACACTTGCAGCCGCTCGCTGAGGAAGTTGACCGCCGACACGCCCACGCCGTGCAGGCCTGAGGAGACCTTGTAGCCGCCCCCGCCGAACTTGCCGCCGGCATTGAGGCGGGTTAGCACCAGCTCGAGGGCGGAAAGGCCCTCCTTCTTGTGGATGTCGACGGGAATCCCGCGGCCGTCGTCCTCGACCGTGATGCTGCCGTCCTCGTGGAGGGTGACGACAATCCTCGTCGCATAGCCAGCAAGGGCCTCGTCGACCGCGTTGTCGACCACCTCGTAGACGAGGTGGTGGAGGCCTTCTTTGGTCGTGGACCCGATGTACATGCTCGGGCGCCGCCGGACATGCTCTCGGCCCTCGAGGACCTGGATCTGCTCGGCGGTATACGCCACGTCGGCGCCTAGGGGCTGGGGCCTACGCTGTCGCTCCGAAGCCAGGTTTCGTCTAGCCTCGCTCAGCGGTATTTGCTCCCAGCCTGGAGAACTCGTAGGGATCAACTGGGCAGGGTTTCAGACCCCTAATTTTACCGGATTTCGAGTTCGAAAATGCCCTGTGGAGAGCTCTTAACAGGGCTCATTTGGAACTGGTTTCCAGCGCAGGATCGGGTCGTCGCTCTGGCCCTGCAGGTAGGCGTTGATCCGGCGCGCGGTCGCCACCTCGTCCAGGCGTCCAACCGGGAGGCTGTGGGGTTCGTTATGCAGCTTGTCCGGGTCCTCTTTGGCCTGGCGCACGATCTCCTCGATCGCGGTCGCGAACGCGTCCAGGGTCGCCTTGCTCTCGGTCTCGGTTGGCTCCACCATGATCGCTTCGGGGACCACGAGCGGGAAGTAGATGGTCGGGGCGTAGAAGTCGCGCTCCAGGAGGCCTTTGGCCACGTCGAGAGCCTTGATCCCGTTGGGCCCGAGGTTGCGGGCGCTGGCCACGAACTCGTGCATGCATGGACCTTCATGCGGGATGTCGAGAAGGCCCTCCACGCGCTTGCGGAGATAGTTGGCCGAGAGCACGGCGTCCATCGACGCCTGGGTCAGCCCGTCGCCGCCCATCGCGACGATGTATGTGTACGCCCGCACCAGCATGCCGAAGTTGCCGTAGAAGCTGCGGACCCGCCCGATTGACTGCGGCCGCTTGAAATCGAGCTTGAGATGGCCGTTCAAGCGCTCCACCGTCGGCGTGGGCAGGAACGGCACCAGCTCCTCCTTCACACCGACAGGGCCGGCGCCCGGCCCGCCACCGCCGTGGGGGGTCGTGAAGGTCTTGTGCAGGTTCATATGGACGGCGTCGAAACCCATGTCGCCCGGGCGGCAGACGCCCATGAACGCGTTCAGGTTGGCTCCGTCGTAGTACAGCTTCGCCCCTGTGTTGTGCACCAGCTCCGCAATATCCAGTATCTCCCGCTCGAACAACCCCAATGTGTTGGGGTTGGTCAGCATCAATGCCGCCACCCGGCTCGAGAGCTTGGCCTCGAGGTCGGAGAGGCTGATGCGGCCGTCCGGTGCCGACGCGACCTCGACAACCTGGAAGCCGCTGAGCGCGGCGCTGGCCGGGTTGGTGCCGTGGGCGGAGTCGGGGACGAGAACTTCCGTCCTTGCCTCGCCACGCGAGCGGTGGAAGGCCTGGATCATGCGCAGGGCCGTCCATTCTCCGTGGGCGCCGGCAGCCGGCTGGAGGGTCACTCGATCGACCCCCACCACGGCGCAGAGGGCCTGCTCGAGGCGCCACATCAGCTCCAGCGCGCCCTGGACCGTGTCCTCGTCCTGGTAGGGATGAATCGCCGTAAAACCAGGGAGCGACGCCGCCGCCTCGTTGGCAACCGGGTTGTACTTCATCGTGCAGCTGCCGAGGGGGTAGAACTGCTCGCTGATCGAGTAGTTCATCGAAGCCAGCTGGCTGTAGTGCCGCATGACCTCGGGCTCGCTCAGCCTCGGCAATGTGGGCGGACGCGAGCGCAGAAGCTCGCGCGGAAGGGTGTCCCCAAGCTCGGCAGCCGCGACGTCCGCGTCGGGTAGGCGGGGCCTATGCGCATGTGGCCGGCTCTTTTCGAAGCTCAGCAGCTGGGTCACGAGCTCACCGCCTCCACGAGCTCATCGATTGCGCGCGGGTCGTTGACCTCGGTGCACGTGAACGTGAGCACGCCCTTGAGCTCGCGAAACCATCGGTGGACGTCCAGACCACCGAGGATGCCCTTGCGGGCGAGCTTTCGGCCCAAGGTTGCCGGCTTCGGTACACGAATCGGGAACTCGTTCAGGAACGGGCGCTCCGGGAACGCAAGCTCCCAGCCCGGCAGCGCTGCGAGCCTTTCTGCAAGCGCGTGGGCTCGTTTGAAGCTGACATCGGCGATCTGTCGCATCCCTTCCTCGCCCATGTAAGTCATGTACACGCTGGCCGCAAGCGCACACAGCGAGTGGTTGGTGCAGATGTTGGAGGTCGCCTTCTCGCGGCGGATGTGCTGCTCGCGCGCTGTCAGGGTGAGCACGAATCCGCGACGGCCACTCGCGTCATGCGAGGTCCCGATGAGCCGGCCGGGCAGCTTGCGCACGAGGTCCTTGCGGCAGGCGATAAAGCCAACATGAGGGCCGCCGTAGCTGGGGCTGAGGCCGAGCTGCTGACCCTCACCCACGGCGATGTCCGCGCCGTACTCGCCCGGCGGAGCCAGTACCGCAAGGCTGATCGGGTCGACGCACGCGATCGCCAGCGCCGCCACGTCGTGCGCGCGCCGGGTCAGATCTGGCGCGTCGACAAGCAAGCCAAGGAAATCCGGCTGCTGAAAAATGACCGCGGCGGTCTTGGCTGTGGGCTCGGATCCTTTCCTGACCTTGATGCCCCGGCCTTCGCCGAAAGCGCGAAGCACCTCGACGTACTCGGGATGGACGTAGCCGGCGACGAGGACTTCCTTGCGACCGGTATGGACGGCCGCCATCATCGCCGCCTCGGCTACAGCAGTGGCGCCGTCATAGAGCGATGCGTTCGCCGCGTCGAGTGCGGTGAGCTCGGCGATGAGGGTTTGGAACTCGTAGATCGCCTGCAGGGTGCCCTGGCTCGCCTCCGGCTGGTACGGGGTGTACGCGGTGTAGAACTCCGGCTTCGAGGTCACCGCGGCGACCGCGGCGGGTATGAACCGCCGGTAAACCCCGCCACCGCGAAAGGTGAGGCGATCGGGAAACACACGATTCCGCGCCGCGAGCGATGTGACCTGGGCCATCGTCTCGAACTCGGAGAGCCCGTTCGGCAGCCCGAGCGCGGGGATGCGAAGCGAGCTCGGGATGTCGACCAGGAGGCCCTCCATCGAGTCGACTCCGATCGCAGCCAGCATCTCGGCGCGCTCTTCGGGAGAGTGGACGAGGTACGGCAAGCTAGGTCTGGGACTCGGTGAACTTCTTGTACGCGGCTTCGTCCATCAGGTCCGTGGGCAGCTCGCCCGACAGCTCGAGCTTGAGGATCCAACCGTCTCCGTATGGGTCCGAGTTGATGAGCTCGGGCTTGCTTGCCAGCTTGTCGTTGACTGCGGTCACGCGGCCGGACACCGGAGCGTAGAGATCGCTGGCTGCTTTGACGGATTCGACCACACCAAAGCTCTCGCCGGCCTCGAGCTTGCGGCCTGGATTCGGAAGCTCGAGAAACACGACGTCGCCGAGCTGCGACTGGGCGAAATCCGTGATGCCGACAGTGACCGTCTTGCCCTCGACCGTGAGCCATTCATGCGACTTCGTGTAAAGCCGGCCCGCCATGCCATTCCTCCCTCTTCGTGATCGCTGCCGCGGCTCGGCTCAGGACTTCGCGGGCGCGGCGGCCGATCGCGCCGAACCGCGGTAGAAAGGCAGCTGAACGACTTCGGCTGAGGCCTCCCGACCTCGAACCTCGACGGCGGCTGTTTCCCCGACTCGCAATGATGCGACTTCCACCATCGCCAGCGCGATGGGGTGTCCGAGGAAGAAGGAGTGGGTTCCGCTGGTGACTGCGCCCACCCGCCGGCCCTGGCTCTGGACAGGGGCCCCGTGGCGTGCGATGTCGCCTGGTGCGGTCTGCAGCCCGACGAGCGTTCGCTTCGGGCCTTCCCGCTTGATCTGTTCCAGGGCGCCGCGGCCGATGAATTCGCCCTTCGACAGCTTCACGGTCCAACCCAGCCCGGCCTCATAGGGGTTGACGGTCTCGTCCATGTCGCTTCCGTAGAGGCGCAGGGCGGCCTCGAGGCGGGTGGCGTCGCGCGCTCCGAGGCCGGCGGGCAGAACGCCGTGTGGGGAACCTTTCGCCAGGATCTCGTCCCAGACGTCCCCAACCCTTTCGGAATCAACGAAGAGCTCGAATCCGTCTTCTCCTGTGTAGCCGGTGCGGGAGATCACCACCTCGGTTCCTGCCACCACCTCTCCACCGCGAAACCCGAAATAGGGAATGGACTCCACGTTCGACCGTCCCGAGATGGGCAGCAGCTCCTCCGCGCGCGGGCCCTGGAACGCAAGCAGGCTCAACTCTTCGGTCCGATCATCGATAGCCAGTCCGGCGGGCAGGTGCGCCCGCATCCACTCGAGATCATTGAGGCGGTTGGATGCATTGACAACGAGGATGAAATCGTCCTCATTCTCATCACCTCGATAGATGACAAGGTCGTCGAGCACGCCGCCATCCTCTCGGCACATGAGCGCATACAGCGCCCGATGCGGCCCCAGTCCAGCGACATCGTTGGTGACCAATCCCTGCACAAACTCGGCCGCACCCCGGCCGTGGACCGCCAGGCGACCCATGTGCGAGATGTCGAAGAGACCGGCGACCTTGCGCACGGCCGCGTGCTCGTCGCGGATCGATGTGTACTGCTGCGGCAGCTCCCAGCCGCCAAAATCCACCATGCGACCACCGAGGGCGACGTGGCGTTCGTAGAGCGGGGTCCTGTTGGCGGCGCTAGCCGTCAAGTTCGGAGCGCTCGTCGTCGTTGTCGAAGTCGATTGCCTGTGGGTCGATGAACGCGAGCAGCTCCTCGTCATATCGACTCCGCGCGTCGTTGACGACCTGGGCCACGTAGAGCGTGCGATCGATCGTCCACTCGAGCTTCTCGGCGAGCTCCGCCGCGGTGGGCTCACGGTTGAGGATGCGTCTCATGCCCAGCTCGGCTCGCTCATAGTCCGTGGCCGCTGTCACGAGGAGCTCGGCCTCGCGGACGGCTGCCGCCTCTGCAGAGATGGCTGCGTCTATCTGAGCGCCGATCCGAGCTTCAGCGAAAGTGGCGAAGTGGGCCTCACCGCTATCGGCAAACGAACGGACGGCCTCCAGGAGACCGATCGAGCCCTCCTGGACCAGGTCAGGCGCCGACAGTCCCTGGTCGGCTCGCGTGGCCGCGAGGCGGATGACCATGTCCAGATGCGCCGCCACGAGGCGGTCCGCGCTGGCGCGATCGCCGAGTGCCGCCCGTTCGAGCAGCTTGGTCTCCTCGCCCGGAGCCAACCGGCCGGCGCTCCGAGCCTCGCTCATCAAGGAACCCAACGCGGCAGCCTCAGTGAGGCCATCGTCCGTCTTGCCATGGCTCGGCGTGTGCACTGTCTCGATTTTACGACGCCTCTCGATCGCCCCTAACGGGCGGGCGGGGGGCGACGTTCCACGTTTTACATACAGCTCTCTGGTTGGCCCTAGACTCAAAACATGCGCGTCCGCCACTTGCTGGGAGTGGGAGCGGTCGCCTTGGCGATCGCGGCCCTTCTGCCTGCGCAGGCCGCTGCGGCCGCCACCCGCGTCGAGCAAGCGGACCTGAACGGCGACATCAACACGATCATGGCCGCCTACATGTCGGCGTCTGTTTCCCGCGCCGAGGCCGACCACGCAGACGCACTTCTGGTCGTCATCAACACGCCAGGCGGAATCTCGACTTCGATGGATGACATCGTCACGAGCCTCCTCAACTCCAAAGTCCCCGTGATCGCCTTCGTCTATCCCAGTGGTGCGCGAGCCGCGTCGGCCGGGCTCTTTGTCGCTCAAGCCGCCGACATCCTGGCGATGGCGCCGGGCACGAACATAGGCTCGGCGCATCCGATCCAGGCGACAGGCGCCGATCTCACGGGCGACCTCGGCAAGAAGGTGCTGAACGACGCTGTGGCCAGAGTTCGCAACCTCGCTTCGATACATGGCCGCAACGCGGATTGGGCGGAAGACGCCGTGCGCAACAGCGTGAACATCAACGCGGAGCAAGCTGTCCAGCTCCACGTGGCCGATCTGGAGGCATCGGATCCGGCCTCGCTCCTCAACACGATCGACGGCCGCACCGTGCAAAGGACGAGTGGCGCGCTCACACTCCATACGGCGGGAGCTCAGATCCAGGACTTCCCGATGCCCTTCTGGTTGGTCTTCTTGAACGCGCTGATCGATCCGACAGTGGCGGCGCTTCTCATCCTGCTCGCCGCTTACGGCATCATCACCGAGCTCTCGACGCCCGGCGCGATCCTCCCTGGCGTGGTCGGCGGGATCGCCGCGGTCCTCGCCATCGTCTCTCTGGCCAACCTGCCGGTGAATATCGCGGCAGCTCTCCTGTTGCTCCTGGCGCTGATCCTTTTCATCGCCGATCTCAACGCCAACACGCATGGGATCCTGAGCGCCGGCGGAGTCCTCGCGCTGCTGCTGGGGATGGCGTTCCTGATAAATACGGGGCCGATCGGGCTCGGCGTCAATCCTCTTGCGGTCATCATCGCGGCCGCGGTGACGACCGGTTTCTTCGTCTTCTTCATTCGCAAGGTATGGACCGCACGCCACCGTCCCGTCACCACCGGATCCGAGGCGCTGGTGGGCGCAAAGGGTGAGGCCCGCGAGGAGCTGGCTCCGGAAGGACTAGTCTTTGTCCGCGGCGCGCTCTGGAAAGCGGTCGCTGCCGACGGCCCGATTCACGTGGGGACCCCGGTTCGGGTGGTGGGTCGCAAGGGTTTGCAGCTGCAAGTGGTGGCCGGGGACACCGGACCGAGAAAGGAGGACGCGTAATGGACATCACCACGCTCGTGGTCGTCGCTGTGATCGTCGTTCTGGCGCTCGTCATCGCGTTCTCGAGCTTGCGCATCGCCAATGAGTACGAGCGCGGCGTCGTGTTTCGCCTCGGCCGGCTCATCCCGCTCAAGGGCCCAGGCCTGTTCTTCATCATCCCGTTCGGAATCGACCGGCTGGTCAAGATCGACCTGCGCGTCATCACCCTCGAGGTCCCGCCACAGGAGGTCATCACCAACGACAACGTCACGGCGAAGGTCAATGCGGTCATCTACTTCCAGGTCGTCGACGCGCAAAGGGCGGTGACCCAGGTCCTCAACTACATCAACGCAACATCGCAGATCGCCCAGACCACGTTGCGAGCCGCACTCGGACAGGCGACTCTGGATGAGCTGCTCGCCGGTCGCGAAAAGATCAATCAAAACCTTCAAAAGATCATCGACGAGCAGACCGAACCCTGGGGCATCAAGGTCGCAGTGGTCGAGATCAAGGACGTCGAGCTGCCCCAGACCATGCAGCGGGCGATGGCCAAGCAGGCAGAGGCCGAGCGGGAAAAGCGCGCCAAGATCATCAACGCCGACGGAGAGTTCCAGGCCTCGCAGACGCTTGCCAACGCAGCGCAGATCATCGGCACCCAGCAAGGGGCACTTCAGCTCCGCTTCCTGCAGACCCTGGTTGAGATCGGCACTGAAAAGAACACCACGATCGTCCTCCCGATCCCGATCGAGCTCTTCCGGCCCATCCTGGAGGCGTCGACGTCCAAGCCAACGTCTCCGGGGCCAACGAGCGCCCCGGCCTTATCGCCAACGACCTCCAAACCAGGCTGATCCCCAACCTGCCCCTCGACGCCGCCGGCACCTTTGTCTTTCTGCTGCTGCCGCTGCCGTTGATCATCACGGCGAACGCAGTCGTCGGTAGGCCCTGGGCATCTCTCGCGAGCGGCATCCTCGTCGGCCTGACATCCGGTGCGACCTTCCTGTTTGGCGCCGCCTACTACGCGGGCTTCCTTGGGTCCCCCGCCGCGGGAGCATCACCACAGCCGATCGGCGTCGGCCTCATGGTCACGGCTGTCATCGCCGCGGTCGTGACATCGAATCCAACGCGAACACAAGTCGACAGAACACTCCACCTGGACCCCGACAACCCAGTCCACACTCTGGCGCTGGCTCTCGCCGCGATCCTGTTCGGGATGCAGGTCTCAATCCTCGCCTTCGTCGACGTCCTCGCATCAGATCGATCCCAGCCACCCTTGACCGTTGTCGACCTCTTCGCGCAAGAGCTGCCGTTCCTCATCATCGCTGCGACCGGCGTCGGTCTTTTCATGCGTCGGGACGCCAAGCAGACCGCCATACGTCTGGGCGTTGTCAGGCCGGCATGGTGGCAGATCACGCTGGCCCTCGCGGCCGCAGGCATCTTCTTCGCCTTCGGCCAGGGCGTCGATTTCTTGAGTCACCAATGGACGCCACAGGTCGCGCACAACGTCGACATCACCACGCAACACGTCTTTGGCGGCTTGAACAATCCGGCTGGGATCGCCGCGATCGCCATCTTGCCGGCGATCTGCGAGGAGATCCTCTTCCGTGGTGCGCTTCAGCCTCGCCTTGGGCTGGTGATCACCGCACTGCTGTTCACCTCGATACACACCCAGTACAGCATCTCGTTCGACACCCTCGCGGTGTTCGTGCTCGCGTTGGGCCTCGGGGTGATTCGCAAGTACACGAACACGACCACATCGACGATCTGTCACGCCACCTACAACCTGGTCGTCAGCCTCGGCGTCGGCGGAGCATTCCTGAGCCTGGGTATCGGAGCCGAGGTGGTGCTGGCGGCTATTACCGGATACGCACTCTGGTCGCGGCGCCAGCACATCCCGGCGGTAACCAACTCGTGACACAGCGTCCCTAACAGGCTGGGTTGCGGAAGTCGGGGTCGAACCATTAACTTGCCCCGATGCCGAGACAAAGGGGCACTAGGCAGGAAGACCATCGTGGATTACAATCGCGCCGTATGGCCCCACATATAGGATCAGTCTCAATGGCTGACCCCAAGATGTTGGCCACCACCAGGACTGCCATCATCGCGATCGTCAACCAGAAGGGGGGCGTCGGCAAGACGACCACGGCGATCAACCTGGGCGCCGCGCTCGCGGAGCTCGGGCACCCGATCCTGCTTATCGACCTCGACCCGCAGGCCAACTCGACCTCGGGCCTCGGCCTCGATCCGGCGAGGGCGCGCAACACCATCTACCAGTTGCTCGCGGGCGACGCCACCGTTGAAGAGGCGATGGTCGAGACCACAGTCCCGCAGCTGACGCTGGTGCCCTCGCATATCGACCTCGCCGGCGCCGAGATCGAGCTCGCCACTCTGGACAAGCGCGAGACCCGCCTGCGCACCGCGCTCGAAACCATCCCCCACGGAGTCGAGTGCGTGATCATCGACTGCCCGCCTTCGCTGGGACTCCTCACGCTCAACGCCCTCACCGCTGCGACGAGCATGCTCATCCCCACGCAGTGCGAATACTTCGCGCTCGAGGGTCTACGCCACCTGCTCTACACGCACCAGCTCGTCCGCTCGCGCCTCAACCCGAAGCTCGACGTCGCCGGCATCTTGATGACGCAGTTCGACGCTCGCACGACCCTGTCCTGGGACGTCCTCGAAGAGGTGCGACGAATGCACCCGGCTCACATATTGAAGACCTTCATCCCACGCAATGTTCGGATCAGCGAGGCGCCGAGCCATGGCAAGTCGGTGATCCAGTACGACCCCACATCGCGCGGCGCGGCCGCATATCGCGCCCTCGCAAAGGAGCTGTTGGAACGATGACTCAAGCACGCACACGCGGCCTCGGCCGTGGGCTCGACGCACTCATCCCGATGTCACGCGACGGAGAGGCGATGGTGCCACAGATGATCGCGGTCGACCAGATCCGTCCTTCACATCAACAAGTGCGAACGCGATTCGACGCCGAGCCTCTTGGCGAGCTCGCCGAATCCATCCGCCAGCACGGCGTTCTCCAACCGCTGCTGGTCCGCAGGCGGGACGACGGCTATGAGCTCATCGCCGGCGAACGGCGATGGCGCGCGGCACGCCTGGCCGGACTGATCGCAGTGCCTGCTGTCGTGCGCACCGAAGCCGGCAACGACACGCAGCTGGTGCTGGGCCTCATCGAGAACCTCCAGCGAACCGACCTGGATCCAATCGAAGAAGCCCGCGGGCTCAAGCGCCTCACGGAAGAGTTCGGCCTCACGCACGACGACGTCGCGCAGCGGATCGGCAAGCATCGCGTTTCCGTCACCCAGTCGCTCAGGTTGCTCGGCGGCTGCGCCGCGATCCAGAGTTCAGTCGCCGCGGGCGTCATCACCGCTGGACACGCCCGCGCGCTCATCGCCCTGGAGAGCCAGGAGGCGCAGGAGCATGGGCTGAAAGTCGTGATAGGTAAGAGGCTCTCTGTCCGGCAGACCGAGAACTGGGTGCGAACCTACAGGCCGCGCCGCATGCTGCGCAATGACGCCCCTGCGGAGCTGCGCCGCATCGCGGGCGAGGCCGAGTCCCGGCTCGGTGTGCCGGTAAAGATCAGCGGCAGTCTCAAGCGGGGAAAGATCGAGCTTCGCTACTCGAGTCAAGAAGAGCTGGAACGGGTCTGCGCTAAGCTCGTCTCCTAAAAATTCATGGCGGCCCCTCAACAGCCCGCACTTGCGGCTGACCAACCCCGCGCCTCGACCGGCTCTTCGCTTCTTCGCGAGCTCGCCGAGGTCGTGGTGCTCGCCGTCATCCTCTATTTCGGAATCAGCTTCGCCGTGCAGACGGTGCACGTCGAAGGCCTGTCGATGTTCGCGACTCTAGACGACAACGACTACCTGATTGCCGACAAGATCGCGTACCGCCTGCACCCCCCACAACGTGGGGACATCATCATCCTGCGTCCGCCTACGGACGATTCGAAGGACTTCATCAAGCGGGTCATCGCCCTTCCGGGCGAGCGCGTGCTGATTCGCGACGGCACCGTCTACATCAACGGCCACCGGCTCATCGAGCCATACCTGCCGGAAGCGTGGACGGTCTTCAGCAACTGGCCCGTCAATGGCAGTACCGAAGGCTCGGTCATACCTGCGAACCAATATTTCGTCATGGGCGACAACCGCAACCGATCTCAGGATTCGCGCACGTTTGGGCCGATAAGCCGCGATCGCATCGATGGCCGCGCCTGGTTCCGCATCTGGCCCATCAACCACTTCGGCAACATCTACTCGCAGCTGCCCACGCTCGAAAGCGGCAGCGTCTCCGTGGGTTGAGTCCGACCTACAGCCGTTAAGCTCCGACCGCTGCCCTGAAAGCGACGTCTTTGGCGAAGGGGCCGATCACGGCCATCTGGATCGGAGCCCGCAAGACCTCGTTGGCGACACGACGCACGTCATCTGCAGTGATCGCATCCACGATCGCCACCTCCTCGTCGATTGTCTTGATGGATCCGATCAGCAGCTGCTGGTAGGCCAGCCAGAACGACACGCCGTTGGTGCTTTCGAGCTCGAGCCGCAGACGCCCTTTGGTGAATTCCTTCGCCCGATCCAGCTCTTCTCCAGCAAGCTCGTGATCGCACAGGTTTCGCATCTCCTCGATCACTGCGGTGACGGCGCTCACCGCGTTCTTAGGATCGACACCGAGATATACACCCAAGAGGCCGGTGTCGCGATGCTTTTGCGTGAAGCTGTGCACGTCGTAGGCGAGGCCGCGGCGCTCGCGGATGTTCAAGAAGAGCCGTGAGCTCATGCCCTCGCCGAGCACGGTGTTCAGGAGGTCGAGCACATATCGATCCGGATGCAGATAGCTGAACGCGCGCACGCCGAGACAGATGTGTGCCTGCTCGGTCCGCCGCCGCCGCATCAGCACGCGTGGCGCTGTCAACGGTCCGGGAGGCGTCGGCAGCACCTGACCGTTCGGTTCCGCCGGAAGTGTCAACCCCGTGCGAACCAGCTCGAGCATCTTCGCCTCATCGACGGCGCCCGCAGCGCCCATGACGAGGTTGGGCAGCCGGTAGTGCGCGTTGGCGTATTCGAGGATGTCGTCACGCGTCAGCCGCGCTACCGACTCTTCAGTGCCCGCAATGTCTCGCCCCAGGGGATGGCCCGGCCACATGATCTCCTCGAAAAGGTTCTGCACGAAATCCTGGGGCTGGTCCTGATACATCCGCAGTTCCTCCAGGATCACCATGCGTTCGCGCTCGACATCGGTCTGCGCCAGCTTGGAGTTGGAGACGATGTCGAGCAAAACGTCAAGGCCGAGCGCCATGTGCTCGGCGGGCACCCGCGTCCAGTACGCGGTGAGCTCTTTGTCGGTGGAGGCATTGATGAAACCGCCGACCCCCTCGATCGCGTCGGCGATCTCCTTCGACGTCGGCCTTCTCTGCGTCCCCTTGAAGAAAAGGTGCTCGATGAAGTGCGAGACGCCTGCGTGGCGCTCGTCTTCAAGCCTCGAGCCCCCGCCGAACATGAGGACGAGGCTTGCGGACAGCCGCTCGGGCATGGCGTCGGTGACCAAAGTCGCCCCTCCCGCCAGCCCATGAACTCGATGCGGAGCCATGGGAGGTGCCAGTATAGGACGCCCTTTTCGGAGTCATCCCAGAGCCTGAACTGTGTGGCTAGGCCCCGGAGCCGCTCTCCCCCAGCGCGCCAAGCGCCGCGTATAGGGTCATGGCCACGAAGTCGGCAGGCATTCCGTCCGATGTGGCGTCGAGCGCCTCGCCGAGGTACTTGCGGACGTTCGACCCCTGCTCGATCTCGCTCAGCTCAAGGCAATCGCGGATCGCTTCCGCGATCTCGGTCGGCGTGAGCTCCTCATCGCCCGCGCCATCTGCGACTGCGTTGACCAACGCGATCGCCTTCCGGATCCGCTCCCCTGCGGCCCGGCCGGGCAAAGATCAGCCGCTCGCGGGCTTGCGGGGTCCGACCACCACGCGGCGATCGGGCTCCTCGCCGATGCTCGAGCTGCCCACGTCGGGATCGTCCTGCAGTGCGAGATGAATCGCGCGCCGCTCAAACGCTTGCATGGCGTCGAGCGTGATCGCGTCGCCTGTCATCTTCACCTGGCGTGCTGCACGCAAGGCGATCTCGCGCACTGTGTGCTCGCGCCGCTGCCGGTAGCGCTCGACGTCGACGATGACGCGCTCGCCCTCGGCGAGGTGCTTGCCCACCATGACGTTGGTCACCGATTGCAGAGCGCGAAGCGTCTCGCCGCGCCAGCCGATGAGCGCGCCCAGATCGCGGCCGCTGATGTCGAGCGTGATCGGGTCGGTGCCAGTGCGAACGGTGACCTGAGCCCGCACTCCCATGTGCTTGAGCAATCCCTCGACCAGCGCGCGCGCGATGTCCCCCTTGCCGTTCGCCGGCGCCGTGCCGCCTTCAGAAGCGGCCGCATGGTCGATGACGCTGACCTCGACCACGGTCTGCTCCGGTCCCTCGCTGATCACGCGCACGTCCACGTTTCGGCGGCTCTCGCCAAGCTCGATCAAGGCAGCGTCGACTGCTTCGTCGAGCGTGCGACCGCGGCCCTCGGCTGACCTCATCGGAATGACCTCACGACATTGCTCACTTTCTCGGCCTCCTGGGCCTGCCGTTCTGCGGCGCTGGCTTGAGGCTTGGGCTTGGCCTGGGTCCACCTTTCGGACCATTCCCGCCCCTCGCGACAACTGCTTGTGCCGGCCCCCCTCCGCGCCTCGGCAACACGTTGCCCCAACCGACCACGAGGCTCTGCTGAATGATACTGAGCACGTTGCCGACAAACCAGTAGAGCCCCAGGCCCGCTGGAACCTGCAGCGCGAAGTACCCGATCATCAGCGGGGACAGCCAGACCATCGTCCGCTGCATCTGCTGGGTCTGCAACTCCTGCTCGGTCGGGGTGGCCGACGGCGGCTGCTGAAGCATCCGCGACTGCACCAGCGTGGTGATCGCAGCGAGCAGCGGAAACACCAGAAACTCAGGCGAGGGGAGCGGCAGGCCCTTGAACAGCAGGTGCTGCATCGGGATCGCGTTCAGGTCAGGGATGAACAGGAACGGCTGCGCACCGTGGCCCGCTTTGGCGAAGCCCTGGAACACGTAGTAGAGCGCGGTGAGGATCGGAATCTGAACGATGAGTGGGAGGCAACCGATCATCCCTCCGAGCGGGTTCACGCCATGCTCCTGGTAGAGCTTCATCGTCTCTTGATTCATGCGAGCCGGGTCCTTCTTGAACTTCTTGCGGATCTCGGCGATCTCCGGCGCGAGCTTTCTCTGCTCGACCATGGTCTTCCGCTGCGTTACGAGCTGGAATTGGGTCAGCGGAGATAGGGCCAGCCGGATGATGATGGTGAGGACGATGACCGCCACGCCATATGGGCCGATGGCGCTGATGATCGGCACACCTTGCAGATGGGTGTACAGGTAAAGCAAGAACGTCGACAGCGGGTTCTCGACCAGCGTCACCCACAGGTGATTGATGGGCAAGAAGACGTCGAAGAAAGAGCTCAGGTTGATGTCAGCCTCTCCAGGTGTGGACGAAAGCGATGGTTAGGGAACAGGATCGTAACCGCCCTTGGCGAACGGATGGCAGCGCGCGATCCGTGCGGCGCCCATCCATCCGCCCCTGAGCCAGCCGTACCTCTCCACCGCTTCGTACGTGTAATGGGAGCAAGACGGGTAATAGCGACACGAAGGGGGAAGGATCTTCGAGATCGACATCTGGTAGCCGCGGATCATCGCCAGCAGGATCGTCGTCATGACTTCAATTTCGAGAGCCTGAGCGCCGCCTGCTCCACGTCATCCCTCAGGTCGGCAAAAGGCACGTCGAGAGCCGCGGGACGGGCGATCAGAACCACGTCATATCGTATTCCCACTCCGTTCAGCGGCGAATCAGGGCCGAGGAGCCGGTCGCGGGCAACCTCGCGGAGCCGGCGTCGCGCGCGGTTGCGCTCCACCGAGCCCTTGATCTTGCGGCTGACGGTCACTCCAACCCGGCTCTCCGCGGCCTCGCCTGGGACGGCAAAAGCGACGAGCGCACGCCCGGCGTAGACACGCTTTCCATCCATCGCCGCTCTGAAGTCGGACTGGCGGCGGATCCGGAAACGGCGCTTCACGCGCGTGGGGCTATGGCTACGGAGTGAGGCGCTGACGGCCCTTCCGCCGGCGGTTTTGCACCACTCGAGCGCCGCCCCGCGATGCCATGCGACGAAGAAAGCCGTGGACCCTGCGGCGGTAGCGTTTCTTGGGTTGATAGGTTCGCTTGATGGAGGAATCCCCTGAGCCCGGAGCCTGACGGAACCGCGGTAGTGTACCGGACGATGGGCCTCACATCCGTGATACCGACTGTATCACCTCATCCAGTGCCCGCGATGCCTTGCGGTGTCCACAGGCGTTTGTTACAATCCCGGCCCGGAAGCAGTCGGGGTAGGACCAGCCGAAACATCCCAGTACAAGTCGCGCAGACCGAACTCATCTATCAGTGCTCTTGACGCCAACGTAAGCATACAACACCGCTTCCAGGTATCGGAACAGACCGGATAGTGGATTTCGAATGGGTCGGCCCCGCCAACCTGTGGAAATCCGGTCCGCTCTTTTCCACAGGCGCGAACAAGACGGGGCTCGTCACAGTGGAGCTTCGATTGAACCGGTGCTCGCCAGCACGCAATTCAATCAGTGCCTCGCGAGCAAGGGGGCAGGAGGAAATGGGCAGTGATTTTGACCCCAGGTTGTCCACAGCATTTGCCAAGGACGGCGACACGTTGCGCCCAGCCCGGAGGGGTCCGGGGGGGCGGTCGTGAGACTGGCGCGGCGGCGCCGGGGATCGCGTGAGGTGAACCAGGACCAGATCTGGTCACAGGTCCAGGAAGAGCTCCGCTTCCAGCTGGCCAAACGCACCTACGACATGTGGCTGAAGAACACATCTGTGGTTTCGGCCGATGGCAACACCTTTCGGATCGGCGTGCCGAGCAAGCTTGCGAAGGACTGGCTGGAGGACCGCTTCTCGGGGCTGATCCAGGAAACGCTGCAGGCAGTCACCGGCTCGGAGGTCGACATCGACTTTGTAATCTCGCCGACCGGTCACCGCCCGCCGCTCGTCAGCGGCGACGGCGATGTCGTGTTCAACGGCGACAACGGCCATGAGAATGGGATCGAGGCGACACCCGATGCCCCTGTCATCACGCCATCGGAGCTCAACGCTCGATTCAAGTTCTCTTCGTTCGTGGTCGGGCACAACTCGCAGTTCGCGCATGCAGCCGCCAAGGCCGTCGCTGAAGCTCCAGGCGACAGCTACAACCCGCTTTTCCTGTATGGAGGCGTGGGTCTCGGCAAGACGCACCTCATGCACGCGATCGGTCATGAGGTCCACGACCGGTTCCCGCGTAAGCGAGTGGTCTACCTCACATCTGAACAGTTCACCAACGAGGTGATCAGCTCCATCGCCACTGCCCGTATGGGCGAGTTTCGGAACAAGTACCGCACGGTGGACGTGTTGCTCATCGACGACGTCCAGTTCCTGGCCGGCAAGGACCGTACGAAAGAAGAGTTCTTCCATACGTTCAATGCGCTGCACGAGATCAACAAGCAGATCGTCATCTCCTCGGACCGGCCGCCAAAGGAAATCCCGACACTCGAAGACAGGCTGCGATCGCGATTCGAGTGGGGACTCATCGCCGACATCCAGTCCCCAGACTTCGAGACCCGTCTTGCCATTCTGCATTCCAAGCTAGGCGACAACAGCGCCCTCGTCCCGGAGGAAGTCTTGAGTTTCATCGCACATAAGGTTCAGCGCAACATCCGCGAGCTGGAGGGTGCTCTGACACGCGTGCAGGCTTTTGCGGCGGTGCACCAGCGGCCCGTCGACGCAGAAGAGGCCGCCCGCCTTCTTGCCGACATCATCCCCGCGGGCACGCGCAAGCCCATCAATGTGGAGCGCATCCAGGTGCTCGTCGCCGACTACTACAACGTCACCCTCGATGACATGAAGGGCAAGCGACGGGACAAACACATCGTTTTTCCGCGGCAGGTCGCCATGTTCCTCGTCCGCGAAGAGACCCCCTCATCGCTGCCGGCGATCGGAAAGGCATTTGGGGGCCGCGACCACACCACCGCTCTCCACTCCATCGAGAAGATCGCCAACGAGCTGAAGGAAGACGAGAGGTTGCGGTACGAGGTGCAGGCAATCCGCGAGCGGCTGTACGCCCAGTGAGACCCTTCAAAATTCGGATTTCCACAAGTTATGCCGAACCGGGCGGGAGAGGCCGAGGATCAACCACAGGCGCGCGATTGCTCCACAGGGCGACCACAGGGAGGCCCGCCGGCTCCCGGGTTTGTCCTGACCTTATCCCCCACACCCCTCGATCTGTAAAGCATCTCGACATCCACACTTTGCACAGCGCTTACTGTTATGGACTACGAGTGGTCTCTATAGAGAGAAACTCTTATGACGGGGGACAAGTGTCTTGAAAGCGAAAGCCATCGGAACCGAGATGAAGGTGACGTGCAGGCCTGCAGTTTTAGGCCAGGCGCTGCAAGTCGTGTCGCGCGCAATTTCCAGCCGGACAACCCTGCCCATCCTCAACAACATCCTGATCGAGACGACATCCGAAGGGCTTGCGCTGACCGCGACCAACCTTGAGATAGGGATCCGGAAGCTGGTGCCAGCAGAGGTCGCGATGGAGGGCAGCACGACCGCGCCGGCCCGCCTCCTGACCGACTTCGTCAGCACGCTCCCAGACCAGGATCTCGAGATCATTCTCGACGGGGCCACGCAATCCCTCAACCTCAGGTGCGCTCGGTTTGACACCCACATCAAGTGCATCGAGGCCGAGGAGTTCCCGCCTGGACCGCGACCTGATGAAGGCGACCGCATCGAGGTCGCCCTTGATGACCTGGTGAGCGCGGTGGAACAGACGCAGATGGCTGCCTCAACCGACGAAGCCCGGCCGGTCCTCACCGGCGTCCTCGTCCAGGTCCAGGGCGGCAACCTCACGCTCGCCGCCACAGACGGTCACCGCCTGGCGGTGCGCAAGCTGGGCGCAGCGGGCGCCAGCGACCTGGAGGCCAGCCTGATCGTGCCGGCTCGGGCACTGGCGGAGCTGTCGAGGGTGTTGAAAGGAGAGCCAGGTCGGGTAGAGGTGATCATCTCGAAGGCCCGGAACCAAATCTTCTTCAAAGCCGGCAGCTCGGAGCTGACCTCCCGTCTGATCGACGGAAAGTATCCCAACTACGCACAAGTTATCCCCAGCAAGAGCTCGACCAAGGTCAAGGTCTCCACGGCCGAGCTGACCCAAACGGTGCGGGCGGTCTCGCTGTTCGCTCGCGACAGCGCCAACGTCATCCGGGTCAAGGCGCAGGCTGGCTCACTGATCCTGTCCGCGACCACCAACGAGGTGGGCGACAGCAGGGCGGAGATGACGGCCGACGTCGACGGTTCCGAAATCCAAATCGCCTTCAACGCGCGCTATGTGCTCGACGCGCTGGGCGTGATGGGCGAGGATGAGGTCGAGCTCCTCTTCGACGGGCCACTCAGCCCCGGGCTGCTGAGACCGCCGGGCAAGGAGCACTACCTGTACGTGATCATGCCCGTGCGGGTCGCGATGTCTTAAGGCTTCGGAGGCCCGGAAGGTCCTTGCATCTTCATCGTCCTGGACGGCCGGGTGCCTTCGGCACTGAAGCCTGCGTTAAGGGGCCCGGCGCCGCTTCGTCACGCATCTGCGCGATGCGCTCCTCGCGGCGCCACCCTTGCCTTGGCTCCGGCCGTCCATGCCGCGAATATGCTGCGGACCTCCGGGTCCGAAGCCTCTAGTCTCCCAAAGCCTGCGTGCTCCTCAGGCGCCTTCAGCTGAGAAACCACCGCAACTACGCCCACCTGGACGTGTCGATGGCGCCAGGGGTCAACGTGTTCATCGGCGCCAACGGCCAGGGCAAGACGAACCTGCTGGAGGCGGTGGCGATGCTGGCGCTGTCAGCGTCGCCGCGGGCGCGCCGAGAAGTGGAGCTGGTGGGTCCGATCGCCGCGGCCTCGCGAATCGAAGCCGAGGTCGAGAGCTCGGGCAAACGTATGGAGCTGACCATCGTCCTCAACGTGGAGGGAGAACGAGCGCGCCGCGCGATCGAGGTCGACGGCGCGCGACGCCGTGCGGTCGACCTGCCGGGTCACTTCCGGGTGACTCTCTTCTGGCCCGATGACCTCGGGCTCATCAAGGCCGGACCGGAGCAGCGCCGGCGCTTCCTCAATCAGCTCCTCGTCCAGGTCGAGCCCGGATATGCGCGAGCGCTGTCGGGGTTGCGCCGGATCCTGGAGCAGCGCAACAGCCTCCTGAAGCGGATCGCGGCCGGCGAGGAGGCGGAGGACGTGCTCGAGGTCTGGAACGCGGAGCTGGTGCGCACCGGGTCTGAGGTCGCCAATGCCAGGGCCAGGGCCGTGCGCGAGCTCGCTCCGGAAGCCGCCCGCTGCCACTCTGAGATTGGGGCCGGGGAACGGCTCGAGATCGAGTATCTCGGGCCCCCCGAGGACATGGCGGCGGCTGTGCATAACTCGCTTGCGGAGGACCTGCACCGAGGGGCTACCAGCATCGGCCCGCACCGTGACGATCTGCGCGTCATGTTGGATGGCCATGACGCCCGAAGCTACGCGTCGCAGGGCCAGCAGCGGACGGCAGTCGTGAGCCTGAAGCTGGCCGAGGCCGAGCTTGTCACCAGGCGGAGCGGTGAGCGCCCCGTGCTTTTGCTCGACGACGTTCTTTCTGAGCTGGACATCGAGCGCCGTGCCGCGCTCCTGCGCCACGTGGCGGACCGTGGACAGGTCGTCATCACATCCGTGGATCCGGGTCCATTTCCGCCGGATCTCATCGCCGCCGCTACGGTCTGGAGCGTCCAGGCCGGCCAGGTGCAGCCCTGTGGATAAGCTGGGCAATATCCTCCCGCGCGTACTCCGCCGCCAGCCCGGCGGAGGCCGGCTGCTGGGGACCCAGGTTGCCGCTGCTTTTCGCTCCATGATCGGCCCGGAGCCGGCCCGGCTGTGTGATGAGGTGGAGCTTCGCTCGGGGACCTTGCTCATCACCACATCCAGCCCCGCATTGGCGCACCAGCTGCGGCTGGACGCCGAGACGATCGTGCAGCGTCTGAATGGCCTCGACCTCGGTCGGAAGGTCCGCGCTCTGCGGGTCCGCATCGGGCGTTCGACGGCAATGGAATGATCCGGCTCGACAGCGAACAGCGTGCCGCGGCAACCATCGGTCAAGGGCCGGTGCGCGTCGTTGCCGGAGCCGGCACCGGCAAGACGGCTGTCATTGCGGAACGCTTCCGCCGGCTGGTGTTGGCGGGCAGTTCGCCCAGCTCGATCCTGGTCATGACGTTCACCGACCGCGCCGCCGCCGAGATGCGCGAGCGCATCGAAGACCTCACCGGGGCCTCTGCTCCGGCTGTGGGGACGTTTCATGCGATTGCGCTGTCCTGGCTGCGCGCGGACGGGCGCGCAATCGGCGTGCCGGCCGGCTTCCGGATCCTCACCGGCGCCGACCGCTGGATCCTCGCGCGCGAGCTGATGTGGCAGCTGGGCGACCTGGCCCTAACCGGCGACGAGCGCCCCGACGAGCTGGTCGCGCCGGCGCTACAGATGTTGGAACGCCTCAAGCAGGAGCTGGTTCCGCTCGAACGTCTCGACGCGTGGGCGAAGGCGCAGGGGGGTGCGCCGAGAACTGGCTCCGCCAGGCTCGGCGCACGGAGGGGGGAGTCCCCCCTCCACAGAACCGACGATCGCGAAAAAGCCGAGCTCATGCAAGCCTGCGTGCACCTCTTTCGCGCTTACGAGCGCGCGTGTCGCAAGGAAAGGCTGCTCGACTTCGAGGACCTGTTGGCGCTGACTGTGAGGCTGCTCGAACAGCGTCCCGCGCTGCTCGAGGCGTATCGCGCGCGGTATCCACACGTGCTCGTCGACGAGTACCAGGACTTGAACCTGGCGCAGGAGCGCCTGGTCGAGCTGGTCGCCGGAGGAAAGCAACCCTTTGTCGTCGGCGATGACGACCAGAGCATCTACCGCTTTAGGGGTGCGTCACGTGCGAGCCTCGAGCGCTTCCTGCGGGCTTTTCCCACAGCGACGACGGTCACGCTCGGCCGAAACCATCGCAGCTCACGCCGAATCGTGGCCGCGGCATCCGCACTTGTCGGCAACAACGCCGATCGCCTGCCCAAGCAGCTGCGGTCGAGCCGGTCCGGCGAAAGGGTTGAGCTGTGGGCATGTCCGGATGGAGTGACCGAAGCGGACGCCATCGCTCGCGAAGCGAAGCGGCTCATCACATCCGGCGTCTGTGCCGCAGACATCGCAGTGCTGTGCCGCACCAACGCGATCGCGCGTCCGATCGCCGGAACGTTTGCCGAGTACGGGCTGCCGCACGTCGTGATCGGCGGGCGTGGGTTCTTCGACCGTCCCGAGATCAAGGACATCATCGCGCTGCTGCGTGTCCTGCGAGACCCAAACGACGTGGTGGCGCTGGCTCGGGCGGTGACCCGTCCGCCCGCATACCTGGGTCCAAACGAGGCACTCGCCGTCCTTCGTGACCGCAAAGAATTGGGTCCCCTCGAAGCGCTGCAGGCCTGGACGCCGGCATCCGCGTTCGCGCAAGTCCTGCAGACGCTCAGCGCGCAAGCGGCTGTGCTCGATGTTCGTGATCTGTTCTTCGAGTTGATGGAGAGGACCCGTTACCTCGACGTGCTCTCGTCAACACTCGAGGCAAGCGAAGGCGCGCGGTCGGTGGCGAGCGTGAGCCGCTTTGCCGAGCTCATCGCGGAGTTCTGTGAAGTTGAGATCGACCGCTCGCTGGAGGCCTATATGCGCCACCTCGACCTGGTCCTGCTGTCGCGGGAAGACGAGAGGCCGGCAGATGTGGAAGGCCTTGCCGACGCCATCCAGGTGATGACCATCCATCAAGCGAAAGGCCTGGAATTCGAGGCGGTCTTCGTGCCCGGCCTGGTCGAGGGCAGGCTGCCCCAGTCCGGGCGATCGCCGCGCTTCGAGCTGCCGGCCGCGGTGCTGGAACCGCTCGTCCGCGGCCGCGAGGACGTGGTCGCGGAAGAACGGCGCTTGCTGTACGTCGCGATGACGCGCGCGCGGCGCCTTCTCTATTTGACCCGAGCGTCGCACTACGAGGGCGGGCGGCGGTGGAGGGATTCGCGATTCCTGGACGAGGTTCGTGCGGCGGGCAATCGGACGGTCATGGAACGGGAAGTTGCAGCCAGCTCACACACCTCTCGTAAACCCTCGCCTGGAGAGGTGCAGCAAGAAGTGGTTCTCTCCTACTCCTCTATTGCGACGTATCGCGATTGCCCTCGGCAGTACTGGTACCGCCACGTGCAGCGGTTGCCCGTCGTGCAATCCGCCGAGGCGGTGCAGGGCGTGATCATGCACGAGACGTTGCGGCGCGCCGGCGAGACACGGCGTGGCGGAACTGCAGTCACCGCGCGCGTGCTGCGGTCGCTGCACCACGACGTCTGGAGAGAGACAAACTTTCCTGACGCTCGTCGCGCCGCGACGTTCGAGCGTAACGGCGCGGAGCAGCTGGAGGCTTATCGCGAGCGGGGTGGACTGGATCCTCGGCCCGAGTTCCTGGAGCAACCGTTCTCGGTCGCGGTCGACGGCTGGAGCCTCAACGGAGTCATCGACCGAATCGACCACACGGCCGATGGCTGGCGCATCATCGACTACAAGTCGGGCCGGCCTCTCGCGCGGGGCCGGCGCGACCTGCAGGTGGCTCTTTATGCGCTGGGTGCGGAGTCGGCGCTGAAGCTCGATCCCCTCGAGCTCGAGATCGTTTACCTGGCGTCAGGCGAATCCGTGAGCGTCGATCACACGGCTCCGGTTTTGGCCGAAGCGGTGAAGCAGGGAGCGGAGGTGGCGGACGGAGTGAGATTCGGACGCTTCGACGCACGGCCAGACCGGCGTCGCTGCCGCCTTTGCCCCTACCGCCTCGTCTGCGCCGAGGCCTTGTAGCGGGCCGCAAGCAGCAGGCACTCGCGCGCAATGTCGGAGGATGCATACGGGTGCGCCATCTCGGCAGCCTTCCGTGACATCTCCTGCCAGGTCGGCCCGCCCTCGGCGAGGACGCGCACCTCATCGAGGAGGTCGTTCTCGCGCGGCGTGAAGGCGCCGAAGCCTGCCTCGACTACGAAGTCGACGTTGGGTGATTCCTGACCTGGCAGGAAGCCCGTGATCAGGACCGGCACACCGGTGGCCAGGGCCTCGGCGATTGCACCAGGTCCGGCTTTGGTCACCACGACATCGCACGCGCGCATGAGCTCGGGCATGTAATCGACGAAGCCGAGGACCAGGGTCGGAGTGGCGAAGCGGACGCGGGCCAGCCGGCTGCGGAGCTTTTCGTTTCGACCGCACACCGCGACCACCTGCCACGGTTGCGGTTCCCATGCGAGGACGCGCACCTGTTTCAGAAGGTTGCCGACGCCGGCCGCACCGCCCATGACAAGCACGGTGAATCGCGTCTCGTCGAGGCCGTAGCGGCGGCGCATGGCCAGCTTCTCGCCGGGCGCAGGTGGGCGGAAGCGCAGGTCGACCGGCAGCCCCAGGAGCTTGACGCGGTCTGCGGGCACGCGGCGTCGAAGGGCCACCTTGCGCGCAAGTTCGGTCGGAGCCACCACGAGGTCCGCCTGGCTGAAAGTCCAACCACGATGGAAGTCGACGAGGTCCGTGATGACGGTCATGAGGGCGCGAGGGCGGCCGCTCTTCTGAATGGCCTGGTGCGCGATGTGATTCAGCAGCGGATGCACGGAAAGAACCACATCAGGGTCGTGCGTCTGCAACAGCTCGATAATCACTTTGCGCACGCCTGGCCCGAACACAGCGCGGATCGCAGCGAAGGTCGCTTTGGTGTTACTGGTGTGGTAGACCGCGCCCCAGGCCACGCGCGACCGCTGGATCACAGGCGAATAAAGCGCCGCTAGCCGGCTCACCACCGCAGGTCCCTGCGTGATGAGCGGATCGGCCAGCGTGACCACGCATGTCGGGTCGAGCTGCTTCAGCGCGTCGGTCAGTGCTCGAGCCGCGGCGCGATGGCCGCCGCCTGTGTCGCTAAAGAGGATGAGGATCCTTGGTGAGCCGCCCTTCGGCGTTGGAACTGGCGGCGCCGCGGGACGAGGGGCTGCGCCCGCCGGCTGTGCGCTTACTTGTGTCGCGCCGCCGCCCGGCGCGCTATCCAGCGCATGTTGTACTGGGCCAGCAAAAACGTTATGAAGACCATCGCGGCAATCCCAACGGAAACCCACAGGATCGTGCGCTTGGCGAGCTCTCCTGGCGGGAGCGGAGCGCTTCCAGCTCCCTGCAGGTTCTGCTGGATGATGTACGCGGCCAGGTCCTTGACGTCCTGGTCGGTCAGGTTGGTGTTGCCGCCCTTGGCCGGCATGTCGGTCTGCTTTGGGTCACCGGGCTGATGCTTGCGTCCGTTGCTGATGACGTCGATGAGGAAGTTTGGGTCCAGCGGGTTCGCCACGCCCGGCAGCTTGTCGATCGGGTTGAGCACAGCGCCGATGCCGCCCTCCAGGCTCACGCCGTGGCAGGAGGTGCAGTTCAGCACATACAGCGTCGCGCCCTTGTTGGGGTCACCCGGCAGCGGTACGGAGGAAGGTGACGGGGAGGCATCAGCCAGCGTGGTGATTGCCGTGAGCAGAAACAATGCCGGGACCGCGAGTGCGACCAGGGCGGAGACTTTGAAGCCCTTGAGCAGGCGCATGCCGGAAAAATGATAACCCTTGGAAACTCCAGCCCCGAGGTGAGGCCAGCGGGAATAGCCCGGAACCGCGTAGGTTTTAGGCGGTATGGGGTGTTGTTCGCCGATCTCCGGATCCGGGTTTTGCTGCGTCTCGAGGCGCTGGCTCGACGCGAGATCGGCTTACCGTGGCTGAGCCGACCAGATTGATGTCCGACCGCGCCGCCCGCAGGCGGATTGCGGTCATATCCATGCACACCTCGCCGACCGCCTCTTTGGGGAAGAACGCCAACGGAGGCCTCAACGTGTACGTCCGCGAGGTCTGCCTCGCTTTCAGCGACCGCGGCATCGCCACCGACGTTTTTACGCATCTGCAGTCGCGCGACGACCCCGCGGTCGAAGTCCTGGCGCCGCTCTCGCGCGTGATCTACCTGGCGGCCGGCAATGGGCTCGACAAGTACTCCCTCATCAACGAAGCGCCGGCCTTCGCGTCCCAGGTCGCCAACTTCGCGGCAAGCGCTGGAATCCAGTACGACCTTCTTTTCGCGCACTACTGGCTTTCCGGGGAGGTCGCGTGCTTGTTGCGGCCCCAGCTCGCGGCGGGATGGGCACACGTCGCGCACACCCTTGGCCTGGTCAAAAACCGCAGTCTCGCCAGTGGCGCGCGGCCCGAGCCGCAGAACCGCATCAGGCTCGAGGGGGAGATTGCCCAGCAGGCCGACCTGCTTCTGGCTTCGACCGTGGAGGAGGCCGACGAGCTCGTGAACTCGTACGGCGCGAACCCGGATCGAGTCTTCGTAGTTCCCCCCGGGGTTGACCTCGCTACCTTCCGGCCGCTCGATCGAGACGAGGCGCGTCAGAAGATCGGATACAAAGGCGGACCGTTGCTCCTCTTCGTCGGCAGGCTGGAGAGGCTCAAGGGAGTCGAAATCGCAATCCGCGCGCTGGCGCTGCTCAGCGATCGCGCCCATCCCGACCTGCGCTTACTGGTCCTGGGTGAGGACAGCCGTGACGGCGACGAGAGTGAGAAGGAGCGCCTGAAGGCGATCGCCTCATCGCTCGGCGTTCGCGATCGCGTCGATTTCCTCGGCTCCGTCGCGCATCACGAGCTGCCGTACTTCTACTCGGCCGCAGATGCGTGCGTCATGCCGTCTTACAGCGAGTCCTTCGGGCTCGTCGGCCTGGAGGCGCAGGCATGCGGGTGCCCCGTCGTCGCATCTGACGTTCCTGGACTGCGGTCAGTCGTACGCGACGGCGTGAGCGGCTATCTCATCGACGGTAACGATCCCGCGACTTACGCAGAACGCATCGGGCGTCTGCTTGCCGATCCTCAGCTCGCGCAGCAGATGGGCCGGCACGGCAGCCTGCTCGCGCAGCGATTCTCATGGACGCGCACTGCCGACCGGCTCGCGACCTTATTCGACGCCGTTTTCGAAAACGATCAGGCGCGCGACCAGTTGAATGTGGGCCGCGACTAGGATCTCGTCCATCTAAATCCCGGACGCGATCAAGATCGCGTCCATCTGAATCCCGGACGCGATCAAGATCGCGTCCATGCCGGCATTCGGCATGCGTAGGGGAATGACGTCGCATCGAATCGCGTGAGCGCCGTTGGACGCGTGCCGTCCGCGTTCATCATCCACACCTGATCCTGGCTCACAAACGCGATTTGGTGACCATCGGGCGATGGGACGGGATTGACCACCTCGAGCGGGGTGCTAGATGGGATCGCCAGCCCAGCGGTCAGCGCGGCGGGCGGGGCGATGACGCTGACCAAAAACGCCTTTCGTGCGGCGCCGCTTGCCGTCGTGAGCGTCGCCGCAAACACAAGGTGCGTCGAGTCAGGCAGCCAGGTTGGATGGCCGACATCTCCGCTCGCGATAGTCCGCGTCGCGGCTTGGCCCGTGAGGTTGCGCACGCGCAGCGTGACAGCGTCGGCGTCCTGACGCAGATAGGCGATCCGGTTGCCGGCCGGCGACCAGCTCAGGTTGCTCACCGCGGCGGCCTCGGTCGCGAGCTCGTACCGCGACCGCAACCCCACGTCGTATCCCCACACGGTCGACGTCGACCCGTTCGTCTGCACGAATGCCACGCGCTGACCGCCTGACGCAGCTGCAGCCTCGGACACGTTGGATGCGATGAGCTCGTCGGCCCCGTCCGCAGACCAGCGGTGCAGAGTGCTGGCCCCGTCGATGTACACATACCCGAGGCCGGCTGCGAGCGCGGCCGCCCACGTGCCTTTGAATGGCAGCGATGTTGAACCGACGCCCGGCGTGAACGCGGACCAGGTCCCTCCCGCCTGGATCACAAGACTGCCCTCCGGCGACCAGCTGAACGACTCCACGGAAGGCGTGTCGAACAGCTGGCGAGGGAAGCCTGACTCGTTCACTATCCACACCCCTCCGGAGGAGCCGTCCGCGAGTGCGGTCGCAAACGCGACCCAATGGCGCAGCGGCCGCGCTATGCCCGTGTGGAAGACGAAGCTCTGGTCGCGTAACAGCTGGTTGCCGTGGGCATCGCGTGCGGCGGTGCCTACGTCAACCGAGTAGGTTGTGGATGGATCGAGCAGAGAGTCAGAGGCGACGACAGCTCGCCTTGCGTCGGTCGGATCGAGGCGCACCGAGAAGGGCACCGGCGGCTCGATGGTGATTGCGTTCTTGAGTGTGGAGGCGTCCATCTCGCGCGTGAAATCGATGGCGACATACGACGCAAGATCCACATCGCTCTCGAGATTGGCCGGGGTCGATCCAACGAGACTGGGCGCGCGTTCGGTGGTGAAGGCCCAATGGTGTCGGAGCGCGTAGGCATTGCCTGCTATGTCTTTGTAGCCACCCTGCAACACCACCTCATATGTCGTGCTCGGCTGAAGGGTGGCGTGCCGGTACTCGAGCTGCCGCGGGCTGAGCCAGACCACGGTTCCGGTGGTGGCGGGCAGCAGCGACAGCCTGCTTGCCACTGACGACGGGTCCACGTCGTGATCGAAGGCGATCTTGATTGGGGCCGCGGTCGACACGTCAATCGTGCCGCGCTCGGGCGAGTAATCGATGATTTGGGGCGGGCTGCCTCCACATGCTGGGAGCGCGCTCAGCACGAGCAACGCCGCGGCGACCGCCGCACGTTTCATTTCGTCAGCCTACCGGCTCGACCGGGCGGCTAAGGACGCACCACTAAAGGTGGGACTTGAGCCGGGCCCTCATCTCCTGCGCAAGCTGCTCGAGTCGTGAAGAGTCGACGAAGAGGAGTGAGATGCTGGGCACCTGGTCGATGGCCGCTTCGATGCCGGAAAGCGAAGGATCCGCAGCGCCGAGGATGTCTTTGACCTTGCGCGCGCGGTTCCCGAGCGAGTCTTCGGCCATGGCCTGCAGCTCGGCGACGACCGACCCCCAGTCAAGCTGCGTGCCGCCCGCGGGGGCAGGCGGGGTGGTCGGTGCGACCGACACCGGCTGCGACTGGGGAGAGGTGAAACCTGGATACGCGGCCGTCGGCGCCTGAACTGGAAGCGAGCCCGGCATAGCCGGCGCTGTGGCGAAGGCGGGGAACTGCTGCGTCGGCGGCTGCGCTGGCGGCGGTTCGGCAGCGGGCGCTGGCGCGGGGTTGCGAGGTCCCCGCTGTCCGGCCACGACCTCGTCGACATCGAGCGGCGGATGCTTGGAGGCGTCTGCCGACTTGACCTCGATCATTGCGTTCGGGTCGTCGCACAGCGCGAGCGCGCGGTCGGGCTTGTCAGAGATGTCGCGCGACTCGCTCGTGTACGCACCGGCGAGCTCGCCCTCGGACAGGATGATGACCCCGGTTCCGGCGGCGGCCCTGATCATCACGCTTCCGCTGAGCTTGCGATCGCTCAAGAACTTGAGCAAGGCCTTCATATCCACCCAGGCCGCGTAGAGCTCGGTGTACATCGGCTTTGACACGGTGAGCTCGTACAGGCCGTCGATGAGCTCGGGCGAAAGGCCAACAACGTCAAGTACGCCGTGCCCGCCAGTGACATCGTCATTGAATTGGTGAAGAGCCTGCTTGCCCAGCACGAGGCCGGTGGCTTCGCCGACCCCGTCGTACATGCACTCGAGCGCAGAGCCTTCGCGGAAGAGGATGAGACCCGACGCGTCGTCGGTCAGGAGACGGACGTAACCCGTGTAGCCCTCCTTCTCCAGGGTCGTGATCAAGCGCGGGAAATCGACGAACGAGGTCTTCAACGAGTCGTAGATGACCTGCCCGGCGGGTACCGGGATCGGCTCGCGCCCGTGCTTGGGCGACGGTCTGTGCTTCACGCCTCGTCTCGGCTGGGGTGCTTCCACCTTCTTCTCCGGTAAAGATTGTTCTCGCCGCTCTGGTTGCGCGCCGGCGATTGCGCCGTCCGGCGCCGCGGCTTCCTGTGGGGGCGCGGCCGTGGGAGCGGTGCTGGCCGCTTGAACCAGCTCTGGAATGCCGGCTTTGACTGTCTCGTCAGCCGGCAGCTTGGCCTTTGCGTCGAACTCGAATTCGCCTTTCGTCCAGTTGAGCGCGCTGATAACCGCATCGTCGCCCGCCTTGCCGTTGCCTTCGGCATGGAAGAGGTGGCCGAACAGGAAGTACAGGGCGGTCGATTCACCGTTCCCATTGCGGAGGGTAAGGGTACCTGTCGACCTCTCGCCCTGGGCGGATTCCAGAAGCGAGCGAAGGGGCATTTCGGCGAGCGTGCCGTGTGACTGCAATGGCGTCTCCCGAGATCGGCCCAACACCGATCGATGTTCTAAGAGAAGTTAGTATAAGTATCAAGATCAGATCCGCGCGCCCGGAGCCTCCTGACCTCCCTCTCCCCGCCAAGCCTTCGCCCACGCGATTGTTGCTGGTGCGTCATGGCCAATCGACCTGGAACCGCGAGCACCGGATCCAGGGTCAGCTCGATCCTCCTCTCTCGGAACAGGGCCGCATCCAGGCCGAACGGCTCGGCCGCCGACTGGCCAGCCGCACCTTCGCTGCCGTCTACTCGAGCGACCTGAAGCGCGCCCTCGAGACGGCCGAGCTGATCACCGGGCGAAACGGCGCCGCGCCGATCCCGACTCCCGGGCTGCGCGAGGTCTACCTCGGCGAGTGGGAGGGACTGAACACAGAGCAGATCTCGCAGCGCTTCCCAGAGGCCTGGGCGCAGTGGACCAGAGAACCGCGATGGGACGTCGTCCCCGGCGGAGAAGGCGAGGGACCATTCGAGGCGAGGGTCAACGCCGAGCTGGACGCCATACTCGCCAAACACGAACACGGCGACGTCCTGCTCGTCACGCACGGTGGGGTCATACAGGTTGCGCTCCACCGGGTGGTCGGCCGGCCGAACCATGGCCTGTTTCCATTTCGAATCGAAAACGCCTCGATCTCTGTAATCGAGAAGCGAAACGGTCGATTCGTCGTCTCGGGCGTCAACGACACGAGCCACCTCGAGGGCACTGATTGAGCGGCGATCGCGAAAGCTGGGACCAAGCCCTCGACGAACGAGCGTCGCCGTCTCCACTGCTGCAAACGTGGGGCTGGGGGGAAGTGCAGTCGCGCGCGGGTTGGACGATCGAGCGGGTCCAGCTCGCGGGTGGAGCGATGGCGAGCGTGCAGCTTCGGGGGTTGGGCCCCGTGCGCGAGGCATATGTACCTCGCGGGCCGGTGCCCGCAACGCACGAAGCCATAAGCGCGCTCGTCGATTGGTCGCGGAAAGCGAAGGTCGCGCGCATCACAGTCGAACCCGAAGCCCCGTCTGACTTCGGCGCCGTCATGCGCGAGCAGGGCTTCACGCCAACGACGGCCGTGCAGCCACAGCACACTCGCATCCTCAAGCTTTCATCGCCCGCCGAGATGCTCGCGACGTTCAAGCACGGCCGGCGCTACAACATCCGCGCGGGCGAGCGGCGTGGCGTCGTGATCGAGGAAGGAAAAGACGCGACCGAGCTGGAGCGGCAGTCCGAGGCTGTCGAGCGTCGTGAGTCGATTCACTTACCGGCGAGGGCCTATTACCAGCTGCTGTTGGACAGGCTCCCGTGGTGCCACACCTATGTCGGACGCCATCCCCAAACGCACCAGGCGCTGTCGGCGGTGCTGGTCGCGCGCCATTCCGGCCGCGCATACCACCTGTTCGCAGGCCGCAGTGGCGCGTCCCCGGAGCTGATGGCCAATGACCTCGCGTGGTGGGCCGCCATCAAGGCTGCCGCCGAGGACGGCTGTCGCGACTACGACCTTTGGGGTGTGCCGCCGCCGGGCGCCGGCCCCGACCATCCTTGGCACGGCCTCGGCTTCTTCAAAGCCGAGTTTGGCGGAGAAGAGATCGCCTACGCGGGCGCCTGGGAGCTGGTGGTGTCGGCAGCCGGCTCACGACTCCTCGGCCTGGAGAAGAAGGCGCGCGGCAGCGTTCGGGGCTTGAAACGAAACATCTCCTAACAATCCTTCAGATCGGTTAGGATTCGAGCGAATGGCACAGGTCGCCAATGGGGCCCGCAAGGTGCTGATCGTGGACGCTGATTCGACCACGCGGCGAGAGGTGCGCTCCGCGTGCGCCCAGGACGGTTACCAGGTGGTCGAGGCGGAGACGGGAGCGGAAGGCCTGCGCCAGATCGACGCTGTTCGACCGAGCCTGGTCCTCCTGGAGGTTGCCCTGCCGGACGCTTCCGGATTCGACGTGTGCCGCGAGCTGCGCAAGAAGGACTCCGTGGTGCCGGTGATCATGATGAGCTCGCGTTCCGACGAGATCGACGCGGTCGTCGCGCTGGAGATCGGCGCCGACGACTTCGTCGTCAAGCCGCTCCGTCTGCGCGAGCTTGCGGCGCGGATCGCCGCCCATTTGCGCAGGACGCGGATGGAATCGGCCGAGACGACGCGCAACCGCCTGGAGTTCCGCGACCTGGTCATCGACGTCAACGAGCGCCGAATCTACAGGGCGGGCGAGGAGGTCGAGCTGACCCACACGGAGTTCGACCTGCTGACGTTTCTCGCCAGCAACGCCGGGAAAGTCCTCAGTCGCGAGAAGATCCTCAACTCCATCTGGGGCTACGAATATCCGATCGAGACACGGGTCATCGACGTCCACATCCGCAACCTGCGACGAAAGATCGAGAGCCAGCCCTCACGGCCGTACTACATCCTCGCTGTGCCGGGCATCGGTTATCGATTCACCAACGCCCGGCCGACCTGATTCAAGGGTTAGCCGCGACTTAGCCCGCTCTTAGCATTCCTCGTTTACCATCGTTGCGATTCGGGGGTCGTCCCCTAGAGGGGGTTTATGGAATGACTCGATCGTTACGTCGTGTCCTTGCGATCGCAATCGGATCGATCACCGTGTTGGCGGCAGCCCCGATCTTCACCGCGGTGGGGGCTAGCGCAGCGCAAGAGGGCGAAGGTGAAGGCGATCTGGGTGGACTCGCCGGCATCAACCACCTGGTTGTGATCTATGACGAAAACCGTAGCTTCGACAATCTGTACGGCTCCTTTCCGGGGGCCAACGGAATCAGCAACGCCAGCGCAACATCGACCAGACAGGTCACCCTGACGGGCACGCCGTACACGACGTTGCCGCAAGCGACCGGCTCACCTATTCCGCTCAACCTGCCGAACCGGCCGTTCGACATCACCAAGTACGTTCCCGCCGACCAGAAGACGCGGGACCTGGTGCATCGCTACTACCAGGAGCAAGTCCAGATCGACGGTGGAAAGATGGACAAGTTCGTGGCCGTCAGCGACGCGGCCGGTCTGGCGGTGGGTTACTACCCGACCGCTAACCTGCCCATTGCCAAAGAAGCAGCGAAGTACGTTCTCGCCGACAAGTTTTTTCATGCCGCCTTCGGTGGTTCCTTCCTCAACCACCAGTGGCTCGTGTGCGCATGCACGCCGGTGTATGCCGGCGCTGTGAAGGACGGGAGCTCTAATGATCTCCACACAGTGCTCGGCGCAGACGGTCTCCCGATCAAAGGCAAAGACGGTCAGCTGACTACCGTTGCCGCCGGTGACTATGCCGTCAACACCATCTTTCCGGCCAGCGCGCCCACCATCAGCGGCGCGGCGCAGCTACCGCTGCTGACCAACAAGACAATCGGTGACGAGCTCAGCGAAGAAGACGTCAGCTGGGCCTGGTACTCGGGTGGCTGGAACGCCGCCAACTCCCCTGCAGGCGCCCCGAACCTCTTCCAGTTCCACCATCAGCCGTTCAACTACTACGCCAACTACGCGCCGGGTATGCCTGGCCGCGCGCACCTCAAAGACGAGACCGACTTCATCGCCGCCGCAAAGGCGGGCACGCTCCCGGCCGTCTCATTCGTCAAGCCGATCGGCGCCGACAACGAGCACCCCGGCTACACGGACCTGATCACCGGGGAGCGGCACCTCATGGCGCTGATCGACGATGTCCGCAACGGCCCAAACTGGAAAGACACGGCGATCGTCATCACATACGACGAACACGGGGGCTTCTGGGACCACGTCGCGCCGCCAACCAGCCGGAAACACTCCGACATCTGGGGACCCGGCAGCCGCGTGCCGACGATCATCATCTCGCCGCTCGCTAAGCAACACTTCGTCGACCACACGCTCTACGACACAACCTCGATCCTCGCCACCATCGAGCACCGTTGGGACCTGGAGCCGCTGGGCACCCGGGACGCCCACGCGCGCGACCTGCGCAACGCTTTCACGCGCCGCGACGAGAACGGGAACGACTGAATGGGTCAGGGGCCGGGGCGGTTTCCCCCGGCCCCTAGCTCGTCGAGGCCCGCCGTGACAAAGGGCCGCTCGGCGATGCGTGGGTGAGGGATCTGCAGGTCCGGCTCCGAAACGCGCTCAGCGCCAAATAGAAGGATGTCCACGTCGATTGCCCGCGGACCCCAGCGAAGCGCCGGCGTGCGCCCACCCTCGCGTTCGACGGCCTTCGCGACATTCAGGAGCTGTCGCGGCGAGCCTTGCCACTCCACCTCAAGGACCTGGTTCAGGAAGCGCGGCTGGTCGGTGACGCCCCACGGCTCCGTTTCTATGACGCGGCTTTGACGCAGGATGCGCACTCCTCTTTGACGCAGCCGGCGCCGCGCGGCGGAGAGGTTCCTGGCTCGCGTCCCGATATTGGATCCAAGGCCGAGATACGCGCGCGTTTTTCCCCGCGAACTCCGAGGCTGCGCCGCGAGTTCGCGAGGACCCCTCATCGCATGTGATCGGCGACGCGCACGACGCGCAGCATCTCGCGCACGTCGTGGACGCGAACCACGTCCGCGCCCCGCAGGATGGCGGCGGTCACCGTCGCCGCCGTTCCCTCCAGGCGATCGGTGACCGGCAGGTCGAGCAACTTGCCGATGAATGACTTGCGCGACGTGCCGACCAGGACAGGCTGGCCCAGCTCCCTCAGCTCCCCGAGGCGGCGCATCACCTCCCAGTTCTGATCCGCGGTCTTGCCGAAGCCGATGCCGGGGTCGATGAGGATGCGCTCGCGCGGGACGCCGGCCGACACCGCGACGTCGACCGAGGCTCTCAGGAATCGCTTGACCTCGGTCATCAGGTCGCCTGCGTACTCGGTGCCGTCCTGGTTGTGCATGAGCACGAGCGCGCATTCGCGTCGCGCTGCCAACTCGGCAAGCGCCGGAGAGCGTGCCAGGCCCCACACGTCGTTGACGATTGAGGCGCCCGCAGCCACCGCCGCCTCTGCAACCTCGAGCTTGTACGTGTCGATCGATACCGGAACGTTCGCCTCACGTGACAGGCGCCGGACGACCTCTTCGGTACGGGCGATCTCGTCCGTGGTGCTGATGGGTAGGTGGCCGGGTCGTGTGGATTCGCCGCCCACGTCGAGGAGGTCGGCGCCTTCGCCAACCATTCGCAGGCCTTGAGCCAACGCCGCATCCTGATCGTCTCCGAGCCCGTCACCGCTGAACGAATCCGGGGTGACGTTCACGATCCCCATCACGTAGGTGCGGCTTCCCCAGTCGAACGGGTGGCCGCCGATCTCGGCTAACACGTGCCGATTATGCTGCGACTAAGACATGAGACTCGAGGACCTGGCGCGCGGTGTGCCCGGGGCGGTGATCGAAGGCCGCGGCGATGCGGAGGTGAGCGGGATAGCCTACGACTCGCGGCGCGTCAAGACGGGCGATCTGTTCGTGGCCGTGACCGGGATCCGTGCCGACGGGCACGCGTTTGCGGCCGACGCCGTCGGCGCCGGAGCGGTCGCAGTAGCGGTCGAGCGCCCGGTGAACCTCCCGCCCGGCACACCCGTGCTGAAGCTACCGTCGACCAGGTCGGGGCTCGCCGAGATCGCCGCGGAGTTCTACGGACGGCCCTCGCGTCATCTCTATGTGGCTGGCGTGACCGGCACCGACGGCAAGACGACGGTGACGCACATGGCCGAGCACGTGCTGATGGCCGGCGGGATGGTCGCCGGCGCAATGAGTACGGTCGCGTTCTCGGTGAGCGGAACCGAGACGGCCAACACCAGCGGGCAGACGACCACCGAGGCCCCCCAGGTGCAGGAATGGCTGCGCCGGATGGTCGATGCCAGCGTCCGATGCGCTGTCATAGAGACCACCTCGCACGCGCTTGTGCAAGAGCGGGTTCTCGCGTGCGACTTTGATGTCGCTGCCTTTACCAACGTCGGGCACGACCACATGGACTACCACGCGACGTGGGAGGACTACCTCGAGGCGAAGGGTCGCCTCATAGAGCTCACCGCCGCCGGCGCCGACAAGGGCATCGAGAAGACGGCGGTGCTGAACCGCGACGATCCGAGCTACGAAAAGCTGGCGCGCCGCTCTATCCCGCGGCGCTGGTCATACGGCCTCACCACGGCGGCCGATCTGCACCCGCTCGAGCTCAGCATGAGCGCCACGGGCTCCCGCTTCAGGCTGAAGACGCCGCTCGGCGAGACCGAGGTGACGCTGGCAGTGCCCGCGCGTTTCAACGTGTACAACGCGCTCTGCGCGGCAGGGGTTTGCCTTGCTGTGGGCGTGCCCATCGAGGAGATCGGCCCCGGACTGGCCGGCTTCGATGGCGTGCGGGGCCGACTCGAACGGGTGGACCTGGGGCAGGACTTCAGCGTGTTCATCGACTTCGCGCACTCCGCCGGCGCGCTCGCCAGCGCACTTGCGGAGCTGCGTCCGTTCACCCGCGGCCGCTTGATCGCGGTCTTCGGCTCGACCGCGCGCTCTGACCACGACCGGCCCGGGATGGGCAAAGCGGCCGCCGACCTGTCCGACTTCTTCATTATCACGACCGACGACCCGCTACGAGAGGACCCCACGGAGATCGCAAGGGACGTGCAGTCGGGGGTCTCCGGAAAGGCTCCTGGCCGGGACTATGACGTTGTGATCGACCGTCGGGCGGCGATCCGTCGCGCCATCGAGGTCGCTCGCCCGGGCGACACGGTGCTGCTGGCGGGCAAGGGGCATGAGCGCACGATGCAGATGGCCGAGGGTGCCGAGCCTTGGGACGAACGCGCGGAAGCCGAGGCTGCGATCAAGGACAAAGCGGGCAGCCGCTAGGCGCCGCCGCCGACCATGCGCACGATCTCGACCACGTCGCCATCGTCGAGCTTCGTTTCCGCGTAACCGGATCGCTCGATGATGACGCCGTTGTGCTCGACAGCTACCGCGCGCGCACTGACGCCCAGCGTCTCAAGGTACGCCAGCAGAGGAGTTGGCCCTTCGAGCTCAACCCGGCGGCCATTTATGTGCAGCGCAATCACTCAAACAACCTGATCGCGGCGTAGCCGGCCGCGCCCGCATCGAGGCACTCCGCGATGCGCTGCTCGGTGACGCCACCGATCGCAAGCACCGGAATGGCGAGGGCGCGTGCCACAGCGGACAGCGCGGCGATGCCGGCGGGCTTGGAGGCGGTGTGGCTCGCGCTCGTCCAGACCGGACCGAAGATGACGTAGTCCGCCCCCTGCGTCTCAGCCAGCAGCGCGCTCGCGAGCGAATGGACTGAACGGCCCACGAGCCGATCGCCTAGCAGACCGCGAGCATCCTCGACCGAGATGTCGTTCTCCGGCAGATTCACGCCAGCCGCGTGGGCCGCCAGCGCGATGTCGCATCGCGAGCTGACCAGCATGGGAACCGGTGATGCCGCCACCAGCGCGGTCGCCTCTTTCTCGATCACGCGCGCGGTCGACGTCGGAGCGCGCAGTTGCAGGATCGTCGCGCGCCCGGATACCTTGATGCCTGCGCTCGCGTTCGTCACGATCGCCATCGCGACTGGAGTGACTAGCCGGCGGGGCGCGAGATGCCCTCGGTCGGCGAGCTCGCGCTCGCGCGCTCGCTTTTCGGGATGAGCCCAGCCGCGTACGCCTTGCGGCCCGCTTCGACGCCTCCCGCGATAGCCTCAGCCATCAGCTGCGGATCCTGGGCGAGCGCAATCGCAGTGTTGACCAGCACGGCGTCTGCCCCGATCTCCATCGCGAGGGCCGCATCCGACGGCGCGCCAATGCCGGCGTCGACCACGACTGGAACCTTCGCCTGCTCGATGATGATCCGGATCTGCTCCAGCGTTTGCAGACCGCGGGCGGAGCCGATTGGCGAACCCAACGGCATAACGGTGACAGTGCCGATCTCCTCGAGCTTCTTCGCGAGCACCGGGTCTGCGTTGATGTAGGGCAGCACTTTGAAGCCTTCGGTCACGAGCGATCGCGCGGCCTTCAGCGTCTCCTCGGCGTCGGGGAAGAGATATCGCGGGTCGGGGATGACCTCGAGCTTCACCCACTCCGAAAGGCCCATAGAGCGCGCCAGCCGCGCGATCCGGATCGCCTCGTCGGCGGTGCGGCAGCCCGCGGTGTTGGGCAAGATCCGGTATCGCTTCCAGTCGACGAAGTCGAGGATCGTCTTCTTCTTGGGGTCGTCGAGGTCGAGGCGGCGCAGCGCCACCGTCACGACCTCGCAGCCCGAGGCTTCCAGCGCGGCCAGCATCGACTCGTTGTCCGCGTACTTGCCGGTGCCGAGGAACAGGCGTGATCGCAGCTCTATGCCGGCGATGACAAGGCGGTCGGCTGTGGCGGTCTGCACCGCCTCAGCTTACCGAGTGGCGCAGTTCGTCCGGATGCCTAGGGCAGGTCCTGCTGCTCCAGCAACTTCTTGTCGCGCGGGTAGGTCAAACGCTTGATCGCGGCATCAACAGTCAGCCAGGCCAGCTTGTCGACCTCGATCCCAGCCCGAAAGCGCCCGCTCTTTGCCTCCATTAGCCAGTAGCACGCCACCTTGTCGCGGCCGCGCCGGTCGACATACGCAGTGCAGCCGAGAGGCCGCTCGATCTCACAGCGAAGCCCGGTCTCCTCTCGCACCTCGCGCAGCGCGCAGTCTTCCGGCGATTCGTCGGGCTCGACCTTGCCCTTGGGCAAAGTCCAGTCGTCATAGGCAGGGCGGTGGATGATTGCGAACTCTGTCTCGCCTGATGGATCGGTGCGGTAGACGACGCCGCCCGCCGCACGGACCACATTCACATCGGTGAATTCGAGGATCTTTGTTGCCACCATTGCTCCTTCGTCTGCTGAGATGCCGTTCTTAGTTGTATGCCAAACCAGCTGATGAAACCAACGTGATGTTGTGAGTTTAACCCGCGAACCTTTCCTATTGAACCGTTATTACCGCCTTATCCATGGAGGCCGGCGGTGTGAAGGATGGCGAATGTGACCCACGCAATAGCCGCTGTTGCCGGGATCGTTACGAGCCAAGCGGTGGCGATCGTCGCCCCAAGGCCCCAACTGACGGCCGAGAGCTTTCGAGTGACACCGACCCCCATCACCGATCCCGTGATTACATGGGTCGTGCTCACAGGCAGACCGATCAGCGTCGCCCCTTGGATAACGCTTGCGCCCATCAACTGGGCGGTCAGACCAGTTGCCGGCTCCAACTTGATAATGCTCCAGCCCAGAGTCCGGATGATTCGCCAGCCGCCCGCGTATGTACCGAAGGCGATGGTCACGGCGGACAGAACGACGACCCACAGGGGGACCTGGAACTTAGTCAGGTCGCCCGATGCGATCAAAGCGAGCGTGATCGCGGCCATGGTCTTCTGCGCGTCGTTCGCGCCATGCGAATAGGAGAGGAACGCGGAGGTGACCACCTGCAGACCTCGGAATGTGCGGTTGACTGGGGCTGGTCGCAGCCGCAGGCGGTGGACGACCAATATCAGCAGGATCGCAAAGATCGCCGAGGCCACGAAACCCAGCGGTGGCGAGATGACCAGGCTCGCCACCTGCTTGCCCAGCGCCGACCATTTCACGCCGCTCAGGCCACCGGCCGCGGCGATGCCCGCACCACAGAGGCCTCCGATGAGCGCATGTGTTGAGCTGCTTGGCAGCCCGTGGTACCAGGTGATCAGGTTCCACGAGATCGCGCCGATCAGGGCCGACATCACGACCACCAGGCCAGGCTTGATGGCGAGGGTGCTCGCGATGGTGTTCGAGACTTTCGCCTGGAAGAACGCGACGGTTACCACCGCACCGACGAGGTTAAAGACAGCCGCGAGCCCAACTGCCGCGTGAGGCGAGAGAGCGCGAGTTGAGATCGACGTGGCGATCGCATTGGCGGTGTCGTGGAAACCGTTGGTGAAATCGAACAGAACTGCGACTGCGATCGTGATCCACAAAAGGATCGCGGTCTCATGCATTCTTGATCGCAATCGTCTCCATAACGTTGGCTGCGTGCTCGCACGCGTCCATGGTGGCTTCGAGCAGGTCGTAGACGTCCTTCCACTTCACCAGTTCAGAAGCATCACGCTCCTTCGAGAACAACTCTCCGATCGCGGCGCGTGTCAGCCGGTCGCCCTCGTTTTCGAGTCGGTGTATCTCGAGCCGGTGGGGTTTTAGCTTGGCGAATCCTTCCAGCTGATCGAGCGCGGCGGCGATCTCGACACCCGCTTTGGCCAGGTATTCCCCCATCCGCTTGGCTGCGTCCGAGATGGTCTGGATTCGATAGAGGTCGATCTTGTCGCCCGTCTCCTCGGCCAGGTCGACAACGTCGTCCAGGCTGGACGCCAGCAGCAGGATGTCCTCCTGGTCGAGTGGCGTAATGAACGTGCTGTTGACGAGGTTGTGGATCGCATGTGTTACCTCGTCGCACTCATGCTCGAGGTCAATCAGGCGGGCGTGCCTGCTCCTGCCCTCTAGAAGGGACTTGCTCAACTCGGTCAGCGTCTCGCTGACCAGCTCCCCCTGCTTTCGAAACAGGTCGAAGAACCGATGCCCTCGGGGTAGTGGAATCAGTTTCATCGCATCCTCCCGGGGTGAAGGCTAAGGAGGCTTGAGTTAAGGCGTCGTTAAAGCTGCCTCTAACATTCTGGGAGTGACCGACGACGTGCTGCTGGAGTTGGGGCGATTGGTCGAAACTGCACTGACCGACGCCTTGATCGCGCTGGATCGCCACGATCTCGTGCTGGCGGACAAGGTGGTCCGGGGAGATATGGAGATCAACCGTCTCCGCTACCAGGTCGAAGAGGAGATCACGCTGGGCTTATCGGGCAGCGAGGCCGGCGAGTCCCGATGGATGGTTGCCGCCCTCTACGTGATTTCCGAGCTGGAGCGAATGGGGGATCACGCGGAGGGCATCGCAAAGGTGACCTTGATGCTTGGTCCGAAGCCGTCGCTTCCGGTACCTGGTGTTATCGGCGAGATGGGCGCTCTCACCACCTCAATGGTTGAGCATACCCTTGCGGCCTTCGCCAAACGCGACGTCAAGGCGGCTCGTGCGCTGTGCCGAGAGGACGACGAGATTGATTCCCTGTACGACCGCGCCTACCAGGAGCTGATCTCCACCATGGTCTCCGACCACACGCACATAACCGAGGCGACCTACATGATCTGGATCACTCATAACCTGGAGCGGATCGCCGACCGAGCCACCAACATCTGCGAGCGGGTGATCTATCTCGTCACGGGCCGCGTGGAGGAATTGAACGTCTCCAAGTACTGAGGCTGGTCCCGCCAGAGTGGTGGTCGTGATTGGGCCTATGGCGCGAATGGCCACGCAATTGAAGAGCCTGCTAGCGCCGGAAGACGTCGATGTCGTGTGGCACCGGCAGCCGAGCGGGCTTCTTCGCGAGCCATCCGCCGATGCCGTCGTGCTGGATGGAGCTGACCTCGTGGACGCAACGGCAGCGGTGCGGCGGGCGACCGCGGCGTCACTCCTGGTTGTTGGTGGCGACGAGCACGTTGCTGCGACGTGCCTGGCGATCGGAGCCGATGCCTGGTTGCCTTCCGGGACTGCTCTGGCGCTGGTTTGTGCCCAGGTGCGCGCTCTCATCCGAAAACGGGTTGGCGGGCGATTGGAGGCTGTTGTCGAGGTCGGCCGCCTACGGTTTGATGCAGGCGCTCGGCGGGTTGCGATTGCAGGTCGCGAGATCCAGATGACGCCGCGCGAATTCGACCTGCTCAGAGTCCTGATTGAGAACACGGGCGTTGTTATGAGTCGAGACAGGATCCTCGCCGGCGCCTGGGGTTCTCGTTTCGTCGGTGAACCGAAGACGGTCGACGTCCACGTGGCTTGGCTTCGTCCAAAACTGGAGGGGAGTGGGATTCGCGTGACCACCCTTCGCGGAGTCGGTTACCGTCTCGATGTGCTCGACGACAGGCGGCCTCGCGTCCTATTCGTCTGCGTTCAGAACGCGGGGCGCAGTCAGATGGCTGCGGCGCTGTTCAACCGTCACACCCGGGGTCGCGCCTGGGCCGATTCGGCTGGGACGCGGCCGGCGAAACGGATTCATCCAAGGGTCGTCGAGGCGATGCGCGAAATCGGGATTGACCTAACAGCGGCGAAACCACGGCTCATGACCACAGGACTCACCGATGGCGCGGCCCAAGTCATCAGGATGGGCTGTGGAGACGGCGACTGCCCGGTGGTGAGCGTTCCGGTCGAGGACTGGGCACTTCCGGATCCGGCCGGCCAACCGCTGATAGCGGTGAGAGCGATTCGTGATGACATCGACCGCCGCGTACGTTCGCTCGTCTTGAGCCTCGCCATCTGACAGAACTCAGGCATTCTTGATGGCGATCGTTTCGATGATCTCTGCAGCAGACTCGCACTCGTCAAGCGTCGATTCAAGTAGCGAGTAGAGATCCTTCCATTTGATGATGTCGGCCGGGCTTTGGTGATTGGTTTCGAACAGCTTTTGCAGGGCGGATCGAGTGATCGAGTCCCCTTCGTTCTCGAGCCGGTGAATCTCCAAGAGCACCGGCTCGATGTCGTGGAAGTCTTCCAATCTGTCGAGCGCTGTGGCCAATTCGATGCCCGCTTGCGCGAGACATTCGCCCAAACGCTTGGCGGAGTCCGTGATCGATCCGATCTCGTAGAGGTCGATTTTGTCTGAGACTTCTTCTGCCAGGTCGACGACCTGGTCGAGTGCGTGGGCCAGGAGCAAAATATCGCCCTGCTCAATGGGGGTCGTGAACGTGAGATTGGTCAGGTTGTAGATGTCGTGCGTAACGTCGTCGCATGCGTGCTCGAGTTCGCGGAGGCGGAGATGGCGGTTTCGCCCGTCTGAGAGCGCATTGCTGAGCTCGGTCAGCGTCTCACTGACCAGAGTGCCTTGCCGCTTGAAGAGCGCATAGAACCGCCGCTCGCGCGGGATCAAGGTCAGCTTCAGCCCCTAACCACCCCGGTTAAAGGGTACGGCAGGCAAGGAAGGCCGGCCGGATCAGCGCTCTACAGGGGCTTGCGCGCGGGGACGCCGGGACGTCGCGGATAGCGCGGCGGCGTTGGGCGCACCTTGTCGATTACGACCACCGTCCCCGCGCGGCGAGCGGTTGACGGCGTTGATTGGACGCCGGACAATGCGCCGCCCAACAGGTCGATCGCGCGAGCAGCAGTAGCCGCATCCTCGGCCTCAGTCTTCTGCGCCAGCAGCCGCCCACCCACTCTTACCAGCGGCAGGCACAGCTCGACAAGCGTGGGCAGCGGCGCCAGAGCCCGCGCGACCGCAACATCGAACGCCTCGCGTAACCGAGGATCGTGACCTGCTTCCTCCGCGCGCCGTGCCACGATCTCGACGTGATCGAGCTGGAGCTTGGCGCACGAATTGACGAGAAAGGCCGCCTTGGCCTGGTCGGCCTCGATGAGGGTCACCTCGAGGTCGGGTCTGGCGATCTTGATGGGGATCCCCGGCAGGCCTGCTCCGGACCCGACGTCCACCAGGGTCCGCGCCTCGCCGAGGTGCTCCAGCAGCACGAGGCTGTCATCGATCAGCGCCCGGTCGGCCCTGGCCATGAGCCCCGGCCAGGCGGAGATCAATCGCGCTAGTTGATCCAGCTTAGAATTCTGCATTGAGATGCCCATCTACGAGTATCGGTGCGAGAGCTGCTCCGGGAAGTTCGAGGTCCTGACCAGGTTCGCGGAGCGGGACAGCAGCCAGATCTGCCCGAGCTGCGAGTCGACCAAGACCAGGGTGCTGGTGTCGAGCTTCGCGATGGCGGGCGGGAGCGAATCGTCTTCCGCTCTCGATTTCGGGAGCGAGCAGGGCGGCGGTGGCTGCTGCGGCGGCGCGTGCGGCTCCTGCGGCTCCGGCCCAAACTAGATCTAAGTCTTGCTCTTCCCGGTCACGTACCGGGTCAACGCCGCCGGCCACATGGAGGTGGGCGGATGTGACCTGGTCGAGCTCGCGCACAAGCACGGAACTCCCCTCTATGTGTATGACGAGGCCACGGTGCGCCAGCGCGCTTCCGAATACGTGGCGGCCATGGGCTCCGCGGGCGAGGTCCTGTACTCGGCGAAGGCATTCGCGTCGCCGCGCTTCCTCCGAGTCGTCGCGGAAGAGGGCCTCGGACTGGATGTCGTTTCCGCAGGCGAGCTGCACCTCGCGCTGAAGTCAGGATCCAAGGACCGCATCCACTTTCTCGGCAACAACAAGAGCCACGAAGACCTGGAAGCCGCTTATCGCGCCGGCGCCACGATCGTCATCGACGGCGCTTACGAGTTCCAGCTCCTCCGCGAGATCGTGCCCGAAGGCAAACGGACGCCGGTCATGCTGCGGATCTCGCCCGGGGTCCAGCCCGACACTCACGCTCACATCTCAACTGGTCAGCTGGACTCGAAGTTCGGGTTCTCGATCGAGTCGGGGGCAGCATTCGAGGCCATCGCCGAGGCCCTGCAGCACCCCCGGCTGGAGGTGGTCGGGCTGCACTCTCACCTCGGGTCTCAGATCCTGGCGCTGGGCGCGTACGCGCAGGCGATGGAGATCATGCTCGACCTGCTGGTCAAGCTGCGAGACGAGCTGCACTTCGAGCCGCGCAAGCTCGGCGCGGGCGGCGGCTTGGGCATCGCTTACACGCGTAATGACGACCCTCCCACGCCGCGTCATTTTGTCGAGACGGTGCGTCATGCGCTCGAGACAGGCTGCGTGCGGCGCAACCTCAACGTACCCGCGCTGGTGGTCGAGCCAGGCCGCTCGATCGCCGGACCGGCGGGCATGGCCGTCTACACCGTCGGCTCGATCAAGGACATCCCCGGAGTCCGACGCTACGTCGCCGTCGACGGGGGCATGGGCGACAACATCAGGCCCAAGCTGTACGGAGCTCGTTACGAAGCGTTTCTCGCCTCCGACCCCGATCGCCAACCTGACGGCAAGGTGACCATCGCCGGCAAATACTGCGAGTCGACCGACATCCTGATCACGGACATCGAGATGCCCGAGCTGAAGTCCGGTGACGTCATCGCGATGCCCGCTGCAGGGGCGTACAACCTGGCGATGGCGAGCAACTACAACGGCATGCCGCGACCTGAGGTGCTGATGGTGGGTGACGGCGTAGCCCATGTGATGCGCCGCCGCGAGACGCTCGACGACCTGATCGCCGCTGAGGTCTTCTAGGCCGTCAGCTCGTGACGTTGACGGTCGCCGACAGGCAGCCGCTCGTGCCGCAGACCTTGATTGCGGCTGGTCCCTGAGTCGCCGTTGAGGGCACGGTGAAGGTCTGTGAAAAATATCCGCTGGAGCTCACCGTCTGCGTTCCGACCTCCTTGTTCGTCGTCGAGCCCTGGACGAAGGTGATCGTTACCGTGCTGCCTGGATTGAAGTGAATGCCGTACACGGTTTCGGTGCCTGTGGAGCGCTTGATGGTGTAGTTCGAGATCGAAATCTCAGGCGTCGCTGACGGTGTGGCTGTCGAGCGGGGAGTTGGATTCGGGCTTGCCGTGGGCGTTGCCCCGGGCGAGGGAGTCGCGAACCCCACCGGCTCGATCACGTGCAGAATCGCTGAGGCGCGACACTGCGCGGCCCAGCAGATCCTGACCGTGTGATCACCGGCGTCGATGTTTCGAGGGACCAGGATCGGGAGGCTGAGATTGCCATTCGCGTCCGCATGAAATGGGAAGGTGTGAAGGGTGCTGAACAGCTGGATGTCGCCGTTCTGGTTGCCCGGCAGATTGCCGGCGGTCACGACGACGGTATCGCCGGCCGTGACTGTAGATGCGGACAGTGAAAGAGTGGGCCGATGTGTCGCTGCATAACCGAGCACACCGACGACCGACACGAGGAGCACCACGGCGGCGGCGATGACGACATTTCGGCGTCTATGCGACCGCGACTTCGTGACAGGCGCCGGCGTCGCGCGGGCCGTTGGGACCGGGACTGGCGCGACGGCCACAGCAGCCGGGGAGACGGCCGTCGCAGTGGCCTGATCGAAAGGCATCGTGGCCGCCACCGGTGGCGCCATCACCACGGTGCGTTCGGTACCTCGAGCTCTCCCCCCGCCGAGAGCCTGGCGGAGGGCGGTCACGAACACGTCGCAGCTCTCCCAACGCGCATTCGGGTCTTTGGCCAGTCCACGCATGATCACCGCGTCGACGCGCGACCCCAGCTCCGGGCGCCGCAAGCTGGGCACAGGAGGGTCGCGATGGACCTGTGCGTACAGAAGCTCGAGCACGCCCTCTTCGTCGAAGGGGATGGATCCAGTCAACATTTCGTAGGCCATGGTCGCCAGCGAGTAGCGGTCGGCGGGAGGACCGACATGGCTCCCGGTCACCTGTTCAGGCGCCATGTATGCAGGTGTCCCGGTCGTGACTCCGGTCATCGACTTGATGGATGAAGACTGCAGCAGCTTGGCGAGGCCGAAGTCGGCGATGATCGGCGTGCCGTCCTTTTCGAGCAGCACGTTGGCGGGCTTGATATCGCGATGGACGATGCCCAGCGAATGTGCGTAATCGAGGCCGCTGGCGATGCCCTCGAGGTACTGGAGGGCATCGGCCAGCTCCATGGGGCTGTGCTTGATCCGGCTTGCCAGGTTGCCGCCCGGGACGTACTCGACGATCATGTACGGCGTCCCCTGGTACTCGCCGAAGTCGAAGACGTTGAGGATGTTCGGGTGCCGCATCTGGGCGATCGCTTGTGCCTCGCGTCGGAAACGGGCGATCGAGTCTTCGTCGGGGGAGATCGCCTGCATGAACTTGACCGCACCGGTGCGCGCAAGCTGGATGTGGTAGGCGCGGTAGACGAGGCCCATCGCGCCCTGGCCGATGAGGTCCTGGACCTCGTACTGGCCTAGCCTGGTTCCGGTTTCGATCGACACGGGCCTGATTATGGGGTGGCGTTCGCGGGGCTCAGCCCTCGTCAGTTAACGACGGCCTGCTTCCAGCCCCCGCTGCCTTGCCTTCGGATGGCGACCAGCCCGGCCAGGATTG
>WNEZ01000497.1_pt1 | contig 52430 bp, 61 predicted proteins | sample 5400521 | NCBI WGS metagenome assembly WNEZ01 (sample SAMN13153339, study PRJNA577476) | soil metagenome | isolation source: 120 cm saprolite under Douglas fir tree site 2 hole 1 replicate 1 | place: USA:California | collected 2015-04-18
GACGAAGCACCGCCGCGGATGGATTGCGTGAGCAATTTCCAGCCGGCCCAGTCGTCTTCGGCCATGCCGTCCTCGAGCGAGACGATGGGGTAATTCTCGATCCATTTCCCCCAATATTCGATCATCGCTTCTGGCGAATGCGCGGATTTGTCCGACTTCTTGAAGACGTATTTTCAGCTGGGCTTGTCGTAGAACTCGCTGGAGGCGGGATCGAGCGCGACGCTCACCTGTTCGCCGGGTTTGTAGCCGGCGGCGGAGATGGCTTCGAGAACGATCTGGATGGCTTCTTCGTTGGACTTGCAACTGGGCGCGAAGCCGCCTTCATCGCCGACGGCGGTGGAGTAGCCGCGCTTCTTGAGCGCGGATTTCAACGAATGAAAAATCTCAACTCCCCAGCGCAGCGCTTCGGAAAACGTGGGCGCGCCGACGGGCATGACCATGAATTCCTGGAAGTCGACGGAGCTATCGGCGTGCGCGCCGCCATTGAGAATGTTCATCATCGGGACGGGGAGAAGATTGGCGGACGTATCGGTGGAGTAGCGCGCGAGATACTTGTAGAGCGGAAGATTTTGCGTGGCGGCGGCGGCACGAGCAGCAGCCATGGAGACGGCGAGAATCGCGTTGGCGCCGAGGCGGGACTTGGTGGGCGTACCGTCGAGCTCGATCATCCGCTTGTCAAGAGCGCGCTGGTCAGCGGCATCGAGGCTCACGACGGCCTTGGCGATCTCATTGTTAACGTTGGCGACGGCTTTGAGGACGCCTTTGCCGAGGTAGCGCGACTTATCAGCGTCCCGCAGCTCGAGAGCTTCGTGCTCGCCGGTGGAAGCGCCGGAGGGAACCGCAGCGCGGCCGCGCGCGCCAGCACCAACGTAGACGTCGGCTTCGACGGTGGGATTGCCGCGGGAATCGATAATCTGGCGGGCGCGGACGCGTGTGATCTTGGTGGACATGAGGCGATGATCTCCTAAGCGGGAATTGAAATGGAGATTGTAGCAGAGGGCGGACGTGCCCGATGGAAGAGCGATTCCTGCCGGCGCGGACGAAACCAATGGCGGGTGTGGCGCCTGGGGAGGAGACGAGCGGCACAGTCCAAGAATACATGCGGCGCACAATCGCTTGCGGATGTATATACATAGGTGTATATATGAATGAGGAGGAGGATCATGGCGACGGCACGCGTCTTCAGGTCGGGAAACAGCCAGGCGGTGAGGCTGCCGAAGAAGTTCCGGGTAAAAAGCCAGGAAGTAGAGATCTTTCGGCGGGGCGATGAAATTGTGTTGAAGGAAAAGGCGGGAGGGATGGTCCGCGCGCTGGATTTGCTGGCAGAGATGCCGCGCGACATGTTCCCAAAGAAGCGGAAGGATCCACGGCCGCAGCGGCGCAAAGGCCTGTAATGAGCGCTCGCTACCTGCTGGACGCTAATATCTGCATCTATTTGCGGCAGAACCGGCCTCCGGAAGTGACCGCGCGATTCCAGCGGCTGCAACCCGGCGACGCCGTGCTGTCCGTCATCACGTATGGAGAGCTGGCTTATGGCGCGGAACGAAGCCGGCAGAGCAGGCAGGCCCTGGAATCCCTGGCGAGACTTGTGTCGTTGTTGCCGGTGCTTCCCTTACCGGAGGATGCGGGCGCCGCTTACGGAGAGATTCGCGCGGCGCTTGAACCACGCGGAGAAATGATCGGCGGCAACGACCTCTGGATTGCCGCGCATGCCAAGGCGGCCGGGCTGATTCTGGTCACGAACAACGAACGGGAATTCCGGCGCGTCCCCGGTCTCAAGTTCCAAAACTGGACCTCGCGTTCTTCTTGAACCGAATCCGAAAACGCGCCGCACGCGGCTGCAATCGCTCGGACCACGCTACGAAGAAAAAGTCGGCTTGTTCCCCACTGAATGACAGGCACGAGTAAGCGTCTATGCGGTTTCGGGCTCTTCGATGAGGGATTCCTGCCGGACCACGACGACGATGCCGGAATCGGTGACGTGGAACCGGCGGCGGTCGGCCTCGGTGTCGTAGCCGATTTCGGTGCGCTCCGAGAGGCTGACGTGGCGGTCGATGATGGCGCGCCGGATTCGCGAATGGCGGCCGATGTTGACGTGGTTATAGATGATGGATTCGGAGACTTCGCAGTAGCTGTTGACGCGGACATTGTTGCCGATGACGCAGCGCTGAACGCGCCCACCGGAGATGACCGATCCGCCAGCGACGATGGAATCGAGAGCCACGCCCATGCGCTCGGGATCGGCGAAGACGAATTTCGCGGGCGGATACTGATGCTGCCAGGTGCGCAGCGGCCAATTGTCGTCATACAGATTGAATACCGGTGAGACGCTGACGAGGTCCATGTTGGCTTCGTAGTAGGCGTCGAGGGTGCCGACGTCGCGCCAGTAGAGTGCGTCCTTCTGATTTTCGTCGACGAAGTTGTACGCAAAGACGCGGTGCCGGGAGATGATGCGGGGCAGGATGTCTTTGCCGAAGTCGTGACTGGACTTGGGGTCCTCGGAATCAGCAAGCAGGATGGGGATCATGAGCTGGGTGTCGAAGATGTAGATGCCCATGGAGGCGTTGCAGTGCCCGGGACGGTGGGGCGACTGCTTCGGCGCGGCGGGCTTTTCCTCAAAGCCAACGATGCGCCAGTCTTTGTCGGTTTCTATGACGCCGAACTGGCGAGCAGCTTGTTCGACGGGAATCTGAATCGTGGCGACGGTAACTTCTGCACCTGAGTCGACGTGCTGCTGGAGCATTTTCGCGTAGTTCATTTTGTAGATGTGGTCGCCGGAAAGGATGAAGACGTATTTGGAGCGCTCGCTGCCGATGGAGTAGATGTTCTGGTACACGGCGTCGGCGGTGCCTTGATACCACTCCTTCGAGACGCGCATTTGTGGCGGGAGAACTTCGATGTAATCCCCCAGGCCTGCGAGAGGCGACCATCCGGCGCGGATGTGACGGTTCAGGCTGAGGGCTTTGTACTGGGTGAGGACGAAGACGCGGCGCAGGTCGGAGTTGAGGCAATTGGAAAGCGTTATATCGATGATGCGGTAGAGAGCGCCGAAAGGAACGGCGGGCTTGGCGCGGTCGCGCGTAAGCGGCCATAGCCGTTCACCCTGGCCTCCCGCGAGGAGGACTCCGATGGCGTCGCGCATTGCGGACATGGCTGGCCTCCGGGGCGCGCTGGTGAGAAGCGGCTCATTCTATCAGCAGAGACGCGCGGGAGTACACGCAAAGCGGGCGGATGGGAAGAGGAAAGCGGAAGGGAGAAACGCGGCGGGGCCGCGAGAAAGAGTACTTATAAAATAACTCCGTAACTACAGGGATACCTGGGCGCGTTCTGGCCCTGCCGTCCAGAAAGATTCCTTGACTTCGATGCCCGCAATTGATTAGAAGAGGCCAGCTACCTCATCAAGGTGCCCCAGAGCGACCAGATTAAGCAGGACCGAAGGGCGGTCACTAGCATTGGAGTCCGCCAAGAGGTCTATTGTAGTGCGACCGTTGAGCGGTCAATGGGGAGTGTGACCGCGAAGCGCTCAACATGCGATAATGAACGAGGGCGGTGCTCAAAGCTAGAGAGTGGCACCGCAAGTAACCAGTCCGAACCGGATTGGGGGTGAATGAAAAGTGGCCGAAGTCATTATCCAAGAGAGTGAATCTCTGGAAAATGCCTTGCGCCGATTTAAGCGCAAGGTGCAACAAGAAGACATCATCAAGGAAATCAAGAAGCATAGCTTCTACATGAAGCCCGGCGAGAAACGCCGGGCCAAAGAAGCGCTTTCGCGGAAGCGACTGCGCAAAAAGCAGCGGCGGGAAGCGGACTAAGTCGAGAGCGACCCCACCAGGTCGGGGTCGACGGTCCCATCCCGTTGCAGCTCGGCGCCGCACTTCCGTGATTTAGGCCCCCGGTAAGGCAGAGACGTTTGGGTTGCAATTGCAACTTCGCGCCCGCAGGCCCAAGGGACCCCAGCCCGGTACCCCCGGACTACAGGTTTCCCCACAATACCCGGCCAAAAGTGCGAAACATGCCCATTCCCCTGTCCGAACCGGGGCAAGGGGAGAGCGGCTCATGGAATACCACGATAAGGTGTTGAAGTGTGCGGAGTGTGGCGCTGAGTTTGTATTTACTGCCGGCGAACAGATGTTTTTCGCCGACAAGGGCTTCAAGAACGAACCGAAGAGGTGCAAAACCTGCAAGGCCAAGCGCGCAGAGGGGGTAGGCGGCGGTGCCTCACCTATGCGTTCGGAAACGAAGACAACGTGCTCGCAATGCGGAAAGGAAACCACCGTTCCCTTCCGGCCCACGCAAGGGCGGCCGGTTTTCTGCCGGGAGTGCTTCCAGCAGCGCCGGGCCATGGGCGCAGCGTGATTTAGAGACTGAAAGTTCGAAGTTGGAAGATGGAAACTTTTCAAGAAACCATTCGGCGCTAGTGATGCCCGCATAGCGACAAGGCAGAAACTTCCTCACCAATGTCTTTTGTCTTTACCAAAGAATGCGGTCAACTGGGCGGCGTTGTGCCCGGCCGTTTCAAGGAGAGGATGCGCCGGCGAAAGGTGTAATATTTTGGGCAGCGGCGTATGATACCCGCTTAGAAGTCCCCTGCAAGACCTAGGCGACCCGGAAGGCCATCCCATGGCTCACCGTTTTACTATTGGCGTCGAAGAGGAATTCCAAATCATCGACCCCGCGACATGCGAATTGCGTTCGCACGTGAGCCAGCTTGTCTCGGCGGCTTCCCCGGACATTGCGGAGCAGGTGAAGCACGAGTTGCATCAATCGATCGTGGAGACGGGTACGCGGATCTGCGAGAACGTGGCCGAGCTGCGCATCGAGATGCACCGCACGCGCGGCGAATTGGTGGCGGCGGCAGAGCGCGCCGGCTTGCAAGTGGCAGCCGCGGGAACGCACCCGTTTTCGAGCTGGATCGACCAGGTCATTTCGCCCGGCGAGCGTTACCAGAACATTATCGAGGAGCTCCAGCAACTGGCGAGGTCTCTCTTGATTTTCGGGATGCACGTTCACGTAGCTATGCCGGATAAACAAACGACCATCGACATGATGAACATGGTGCGGTATTTCCTCCCGCACCTGCTGGCGCTTTCGACGAGCTCGCCTTTTTGGATGGGACGCAACACGGGACTCAAATCCTTCCGCACCACGGTGTTCCGGCGGTTCCCGCGGACAGGAGTGCCCGAGCAGTTTGAATCGTGGAGCGCGTACGAAAATTTCGTGAACCTGCTGGTTAGGTTGAATTGCATCGACAACGGAAAGAAAATCTGGTGGGATGTGCGGCCCCATCCGATGTTCGGGACGCTGGAATTCCGGATGTGCGACGTAACCACAAAGGTCGAGGAAGCGGTCGCGATCGCCGCCCTCACCCAGGCCATCATCGTGAAGCTACACCGGTTGTACCAGCGCAACCAGAGTTTCCGGCTGTACCGGCGCGCGCTGATCGAAGAGAACAAATGGCGTGCGGCAAGGTACGGCATCGAGGGCAAGCTGATCGATTTCGGCAAAGAGACCGAAGTGCCCATGCGGGAGCTGATGCTCGAGTTGCTGGATTTCGTCGACGACGTGGTGGACGACCTCGGGAGCCGCAGCGCGGTCGAATATATCCACACGATCCTGAAAGATGGCACCAGCGCGGAGCGCCAGTTGCGCGTGTTTCAGCAAACGGGCGACTTGAAAGCGGTCGTGAAGCATCTGGTTGCGGAAACGCGCGGCGGCGTTACCGAGCCGCGGGCTTCATCGGTCCACGCGATCAACTGAGAGAAAAAGCGAGCGCCGCAAAGCCCTTCGATTTCCTGTCAGGAGCGAAACCATGAAAAAGGTCGGCCTTCTTTGCGGGCGTGAATACAGTTTTCCCCCGGCGTTCATCGTGCGCGTCAACGAACTGGGCAAAAAGGACGGCATCGCGGCGGAGTTCGTGAAGCTGGGCGGGACGCGCATGGGCGAGCCGGCGCAGTATCGCGTGATCGTGGACCGCATTTCGCACGAAGTGGAATACTACCGCGGTTATTTGAAGCATGCGGTGCTCCAAGGGACGTACGTCATCAACAATCCGTTCTGGTGGACGGCGGACGACAAGTATTTCAACTACTCGGTGGCCTCCAAGCTGGGAATTGCGATTCCAAAGACAGTGCTCCTGCCGCAGAAGGGCTATCCGAGCGATGTGGACATCACCTCAGAATCGCTTCACAACCTGGAATATCCGGTCGACTGGGACGGTCTGCTGGATTACGTGGGGCGTCCGGCGATCCTGAAGCCGTTCTCGGGCGGCGGCTGGAAACACGTCTACAAGGTGAACGATAAAGAAGAACTTCTGGCCGCGTATGACAAGACGTCGCCGTATTGCATGACGCTCCAGGAATTCATCGACTTCACGCAATACGTGCGGTGTTTCACCTTCGGGAAGACGGACATTCTGCCCGTGCATTACGACCCCAAAGAGCGGCGGTACATCGTCGATCATACTTATTTGCCTTCGGAGCTCGGAGCGCGGATCGTGAAGGACGCGCAGAGAATCAATCAAGCGCTCGGCTACGAGATGAATACGATCGAATTTGCGGTCAAGGATGGCATCCCATACGCGATCGATTTCCTGAATCCTGCACCGGATTTCGAGCGCGACCGCATCACGGAGTTTTACTTCGAGCAGGTGGTGGACAAGATGGCGCGGCTGGTGATCGATCGCGCGCTGAACGGGAGCGCTTCGAATCCCTGGCCGCGCTGGGAAGAGATGCTGGGCATCGGCCGGCCCCTCGGCGGCATCACCAGGATCCAAGCCGAGATGACCACTGCGCCTACGCCTTCGGCACCCCCTCCGAGGCCAGCCGAGGAGTGGCACGAGCTTTTGAAAGCAACTCTTCTGCGGGTGCCCACGCTTCCTGAGGATTTGTTCAAGAGGATGCGCAGGGCAAATCTCACGTTTGGCGATCGCGTCCACTGCCCTTTCTTGCGGCCGTTCTTTCTCTCTCTCGAAGACGAGCAGCGCGTGCGGATCGTTGCGGAGACTATTGCGGAACTCGGTGAACGCGTTGCGACGGCGGCCCTGAAGGACAAACAACTCTTAGCACAATTCCATCTGCGCCCCGAAGAAGAGCGCCTGGTGCGTCTGCCGGGAGATTTCGGCCGGGCCAGCACGGCTTCCCGGCTGGACGCTTTCCTGTTGCCGGACTCGCTCAAGTTTGCGGAATACAACGGGGAATCACCGGCCGGTGCGGGCTATGCGGAAACGCTGGCGGAAATGTTCCGCGAACTCCCGGTGATGGCGAAGTTTGCACAAAAATACGAAGTGCACGGCTACCCGCTCAGCGCGAAGCTCCTCGATGCGCTGGTGATGAGCTATCAGGACTGGGGAGGCACCTCCCGGCCGCCGCAGATTGCCATTGTGGACTGGGAGGAAGTGCCCACATGGAGCGAGTTCGAGATTCTGAAGGCGCGCTTCGAAAGGATGGGAGTGCCCACGCTGATCGCTGATCCGCGCAAGCTGCGCTTCGACGGAAAGGAACTCAAGGCCTACGGGAAAAAGATCGACCTGATCTACCGCCGCGTGCTGATCAACGACATCGTGGCGCGGCCGCAAGAGTGCGAGGCGCTGGTAAATGCGTACGCCGCAAATGCCGTGTGCGTGGCGAATACCTTCCGTTGCAAAATTCCGCACGTAAAGGCTTTCTTCGCAGTGTTGACGGATGAACGAAACGGGGCGCTGTTCTCGCACGACGAGCGGGAACTGATCAGGCGCCACATCCCATGGACGCGCGTGGTGGCCGATGTGAGAACCGCACATTATGGCGAGGAGCTGGAATTGCTCGCTTTTATTCGCCGCGAGCGCGACAACCTGGTGCTCAAACCCAGCGACGAATATGGAGGCTCCGGCGTCACGCTTGGATGGGAGACCGACGAAGCCGCCTGGGACGCCGCCATCGAACGAGCACTGCTGACAAAGAACGGCGTGTGGATTGCCCAAGAGCGCATTCCCGTCCGGCGCGAAGTCTTTCCCTACTTCGCCCAGGTAGGGAGGGTGGATTACCGCGACATGCTAGTGGATTTTGCGCCCTATCTTTTCCGGGGAAAACTATGCGGCTTCCTGACGCGGCTGAGCGCCACAGGACTTGCCAATGTGACCAGCGGCGGCGGCCAAGTACCCGCGTTTCGCGTGGCGCTGAAGAAGACCGAGGCTGCGTAGTTCTGCAAACGAGCGCGACGGGAACGTGGCCGTGTCCAAAAGGATGCTGGGCTCGAGCCCGTCGCGACAAAATCCTGCCAAGTTCAGTAAAATAAGAAGATGACTTTTGGTTCTCCGGCAGCGGAGTTGATGCCCGGCGCGCGAAACGCCGTGGAAACATGCCTGGGTGTAAAGCCGGGCGAACACGTCGCGCTGATCGCGGATGAAGCCAGCCGCGCCGTGGCGGCGAGCATCGCCGCGGCGCTCGAAGAGGGTCATGCTTGCTACGCTGGTTTTCTCCTGGAAGATTTCGGCCCGCGGCCGATGCGCGCCGCGCCGGACGATGTGCTGCAGGCGCTGGAAACGGCGGACGTAGGCGTAATGTGCATGACGCCACAACCCGGCGAGCTTGGCGCGCGGATGGCGATTGTTCGAGTTGTCGAGCGCCGCCAAATTCGATACGCGCACATGGTGGGCGTGACGCCGGAAATCATGCAGCAGGGCATGCGGGCGGATTACCGCATGATTGACCGCTTGAGCGACAAGCTGCGCGAGCGCATGCTGCGCGCGGAAACGCTGACGGTAAAGACCCGGGCAGGAACTTCCATCGCAGCACACTTCGACCGGGGCCTGGACTGGGTGAAAACGAGCGGTCTGATCAGCCCTCGCTATTGGTCGAACCTCCCGGCGGGTGAAGTTTTTACTACGCCTGCGACTGTTGACGGCACGTTTGTGTGTGACGCGACGGCTGGCGACCATTTCAACGGAAAGTACGGCGATTTGCAGAAAACGCCGCTGGTTCTGGAAATCAAAGGCGCGCGTCTTGTCGCTGCGGACTGCGCGCGAAAAGATTTGCGGCAGGAATTCTGGGAGTACTGCCACACGGACGAAAACAGCGACCGCGTTGGCGAGCTGGCGTTTGGAACGAACCTCGGTCTATCCGAAATGATTGGAATTTTGCTGCAGGACGAAAAATTTCCCGGCGTGCACATCGCCTTCGGCGACCCCTACGGCAGCCAGACGCACGCGAACTGGAAATCGAAAACCCACGTCGATGTCCTCACTCGCAACTGTGACGTCTGGATCGACGACGACCAGATCATCTCCAAGGGCCACTACCAGCTCGATCATCTGGGGCTAGCCTAGCAGCCCTCCGTCCTCTGGATATTGCTCATTAAACTAAAACAGTTTTCCTATGTACTCGCGCATCTGGTGTTTCCAGTAGGGCCAGTCGTGGCCGCCCTGGGGTCCCCAGTTGTCGAGGGAATGGCGGATGCCCTTGCTGGAGAGAATCTCGGAGAGGCGATAGGTAGGGCCGCTGTTCTCCCACTGGCCCGTTCCCGTGCTGATGTGAATGTCGCAAGTCGCGAGCTGGCCGAGGAGCCACGGATCGCTCAGATTCGCGAGATAATCGACCGGATTGTTGAAATAGAAATTGTCGTCGTACATTCCGTCCATGAAATTCGTCACGTCATAAACGCCGGACATGGCGAAGCAGCGCTTGACGACGTCGGGATGCTTGAAGAGCGTGTTGGCGGCGTGATACGCGCCGAACGACGCGCCCATGGTGGAAATTCCGATGCCCTGAGTCTGGCAATTATCCCAGATGAATGGAACGACTTCCTCGCGCAAGTAGGAATCAAACATCGCCTGGACGTAGCTGCGATGAAACGGGTGCGCGCCCTTGTTGTAAAAGCTGAGGCCATTGATGGAATTGACGGTAAACAGCTTCACTTTTCCGCCGTCGATGAAATCTGCGAGCGCTCCGACCATGCTTTGGCCTTCGAGCTCCCATTCGTCGCCCGCGCTGGTGGGAAAACCGAGAAGCGGCGAGCCCCAGTGGCCGAAAACGACGACGCCGAGTTCGATGCCCAGCCGCGGAGAATGCCAGCGGTGAAATTCGCGTTTCATCCAGGTTTGCCTCGCTCAGTTTGCGGGGTGAGAAAGTATGCCAGCGCCGAGGGTTAGCGGCAACAGTTCGCGCCGAAATTTGGGGCTTTCGCGCGTGTATAATTACTGCCCCACCAATATTTCTGGAAAGAGGAGCAGAACATGGCCACCCCATCTCAAGGCGCAAAGCCAACACCGGAAAGAATCTTTAATACGCTGAACGCTTTTCAACAGAGCGCAGCTCTCAGGGCAGCGATCGAACTCGACGTATTCACCAAAATCGCGGAAGGCACCAACGAAGCGAGTGCGCTTGCGAAACGCACCGGCGCTGCCGAGCGTGGCGTGCGGATACTGTGCGATTACCTGACGATTCTAGGTTTTCTGACGAAGGAAGGAAGCCGCTATGCGCTTACCCCGGAATCGGCAGTGTTTCTGGACCGGCGCTCTCCTGCATGCGTGGCATCGATGACCGGTTTTCTTGGAACGGAAGCCCACAAGAAGAACTTCGACCTTTTGACGCAAGCTGTGCGTAAAGGGGGAACTGCCGCAGACCGAGGAGACAACACCAGACCCAACGACGAGCTGTGGGTGGCTTTTGCGAGATCGATGGCCCCATTGACGGCCCCCTCGGCGGGATTCATCGCACAATTGGCCGGGATGGCGGAGAAAAAGCCGTGCAAAGTGTTGGACGTCGCAGCGGGACACGGGATGTTTGGAATCACAGTTGCCAAGCAGAATCCCAACGCGCAGGTTGTTGCATTGGATTGGCCGGCAGTGCTGGAAGTGGCGAAGGAGAACGCACGAGCCGTGGGATTGGGTGACCGCTTTATAACTCGGCCGGGGAGTGCTTTCGAGACGGATCTCGGGAAAGATTACGACTGCGTGTTGCTGACCAATATTTTCCATCACTTCGACCCGCCGGCTTGCGAAACCCTGATGCGGCGCGTTCATGCGGCGTTGAAGCCAAGCGGAAAAGCAATCACGCTGGAGTTTGTGCCGAACGATGACCGTGTCACGCCTCCGACGGCGGCGGCGTTCAGCGTGATCATGCTGGCCAGCACCGACGCCGGCGATGCCTATACGTTTGCTGAATATGAGAAAATGTTCGGGCACGCCGGATTTGCGAAAACGACTTTGCACCAGATTCCCGACATGCCTCAACAGGTCCTCGTCTCTGAGAAAACGGTATGAAAAAGAAAAAAACTTCGAAGCGCAACCCGCGTAAACCAGCTTCGGGCGCGGACGGCGCCTTGCGCGAACAGCTGGTCTATCTTCTTAAGGGCGGGGGAGCGCACGTGCATTTCATGGACGCGCTCGAAGGGTTTCCGGAGCGCAAGTATGGAACCTACGTGCAGGGACTGCCGCACACCGGATGGCAGCTCCTCGAGCATGCCCGCATCGCCCAGCGGGACATTCTAGAATTCAGCCGGAGCCCCAAGCATGTTTCGCCGGATTTTCCCGGCGGCTACTGGCCGAAGACGCCGGCTCCGCCGAATGATGAGGCCTGGGACGAGAGTGTGCGAGCGTTCCAGCGCGATCTGGGGGAGATGGCGAAACTCGTGCAGAATCCGCGGACAAATCTACACGTGCAGATTCCGCATGGCAAAGGACAGACGATGTTGCGCGAGGTGCTCCTGCTTGCAGACCACAACGCTTACCACCTTGGGCAATTGGTTGACCTGCGGCGAGCGCTCGGGGCCTGGCCGGAGAGTTAGGGATTGCGATTCCTAATAAGGCCTTTTGTCTTCTTGGTCCTTCCAGGCAGAGAAAACAGCCAGGGACTCCTCGCGAAGAAGTTGCGTCATAGGGATGCTGCGCGCGACCGGCAGTTTTCTTATTTCGTCGTAGATAAAGGCGTCGTCAAATCCGGCGGCCGCCGCGTCGGCGGCCGTGCCGGCGTAAAAAACGCGAGCCGGACGCGCCCAGTAGATGGCGCCGAGGCACATCGGGCACGGCTCACAGGTGGTGTAAAGATCACAGCCGGTGAGCTGAAAATTCCCGACGATGCGGCAAGCTTCGCGAATCGCAACCACTTCGGCGTGAGCCGTTGGGTCGTTTGTTGCCGTTACACGGTTCGCGCCTTCGGCGATGATTCGGCCGCCCTTCACCACCAGCGCGGCAAAAGGGCCGCCGCGGCCGGTTCGTACATTTTCAATCGCCAGCGCAATCGCGCGGCGCATGAAGTCTGCGGACATGGGCGATGGATGCTTCCGCTTTTAGCTTGCCCTTCCCGGCGGGAATTGGCAATGCGGTCTCTGGAACAGTGCGAAGAATAACTCACGGACATTGCGATCAAGAGATACGACGAGGCTAGTGTGCTCTTGCAAGAAAAAGAATTGGCGGTAGGATATTGCATTGGCGTTAACAATCGAGAATTTGAAAATAATGCGAGGGCGTGATGATCCAAATTGAAAATGCCGGCCGGCGCGGATTTCTCAAGGGGATGCTGAGTGCGGGCGCGCTCGTGCTGAGCGTTCGAATCATTCCGGAACAGCTCTTCGCCGCAGCCGCCAGCGCACGGGATCCGATGACGCCGATGGAAAGTGCGCCGTTGCATCCGGGCGTGTATCTGGCGATCGATACGGACGGAACGGCATACATTATCGCGCACCGCTCGGAGATGGGGAGCGGGAGCAGGACTGCGCTGCCGCGAATCGTCGCTGACGAATTGGATGCAGATTGGGCGCGCGTGAAGCTCGTGCAGGCAACTGGCGATGAAAAATATGGCGACCAGGACACAGATGGCTCGCATTCGGTGCGGAGCTTTTTCGTCACGCTGCGCGAGGCGGGAGCGACGGCGCGGCTGATGCTGGTGCGTGCGGCGGCGCAGCAATGGGGAGTCACGGAGAAAGAATGCGGGACGGAATTGCATGCCGTGGTGCACAAGGCGTCCGGGAAGAGACTAGGTTACGGCGAGCTCGCGACCGGGGCGTCAAAATTGCCCGTGCCGAAGAAAGAGGAGTTGCAGCTCAAGCCGCGAAGCGAGTGGCGCTATATCGGAAAAGGCACGGCGAGCTATGACCTGAGAGACATGTGCACGGGCAAGGCAGTCTACGGTCAGGACACGCGCATGGAGGGGATGTTGTACGCGAGCGTCGAGCATCCACCGGTACTCGGCAGCAGCGTGAAATCACTTGACGACAAGGCCGCGCTCGCCGTGCCAGGCGTCAAGCAAACTGCGCTCATCGAACCGTTCAAGCCGCCACACGCTTTTCAGGCCCTCGGCGGAGTTGCAGTCCTGGCGGATAGCACTTGGGCCGCGATGCAGGGGAGAAAAAAGCTGCAGATCGCGTGGGAAAAGAGCCCGCACAGCGCCTACAACTCTGCCGCGTATAAGAAGGAATTACAGGAGACAGCGCGGAAGCCGGGCAAAGTCGTGCGCGAAAACGGCGACGTAGACGCCGTATTTGCAAAGGGCGGAAAAATCATCGAGGCAGAGTATTACGCGCCGTTGCTGGCGCACGCTTCCATGGAGCCGCCGGCGGCGCTGGCTGTCTACCGCGACGGCAAGGTCGAAGCCTGGGCTCCAACGCAGAGCCCTCAGGGAGCGCGGGATGCCATCGCGGCGGCGGTGGGCTTGAAAAAAGAAGACGTGACCGTTCACGTGACGCTGCTAGGCGGCGGGTTTGGGCGGAAGTCGTTCCCAGATTTTGCTGTCGAAGCCGCGGTGCTCTCGAAGAAAACGGCAAAACCGGTGAAGGTCGTCTGGAGCCGCGAAGACGACATCAAATTTGATACCTACCATTCCGTTGCCGCGATGTACCTGAAAGCGGCGCTGGATCCGGACGGAAAGCCGGCCGCATGGCTGGAACGCACCGTTTTCCCGCCGATTGGATCGACATTCGACGCCAAAGCCGTCTATTCCGATGCGGGCGAACTAGGCCTGGGCTTTACCGATGTACCCTTCGCGTTGCCGAATCACCGCGCGGAAAATGGCCCGGCGACTGCCCACGTGCGGATCGGCTGGCTGCGGTCGGTGGCGAACATCTATCATGCGTTTGCGATTCATTCTTTCGCAGATGAATTGGCGCACGCCGCTGGAAAAGATCCGCTCGAGTACCTGACACAACTGCTGGGACCGGACCGCATCGTTCCTAGAAGCGAATTGCCCAAGGAATTTCCGAATTATGGCGGGGCCTACGAGCAGTATCCGATCGATACGGCAAGATTCCGGCGCGTGCTGACCCTCGCCGCAGAAAAAGCAGGCTGGGGCAAACAGAAATCAGGCAACGGATTCGGGATGGGCGTCGCCATGCACCGGAGCTTCCTGACGTATGTGGCAACGGTTGTTCAGGTCCAAATCAACGACGCCGGCAAGGTGCAGATTAAGCGAGTGGACACGGCCGTCGACGCGGGAACGATTGTGAATCCGGAGATGACGCGGCAGCAATTCGAGGGCGCCGCGGTTTTTGGGACGAGCCTCGCATTTTACGGCGAGATCACCGCGACGAACGGCGAGATCGACCAGTCCAACTTCAACGACTACCAAATGGCGCGGATGAATGACGCGCCGCGCGAAACCTATGTTCACTTGGTGCCGAGCCAAGCGCCGCCGGCAGGCATCGGCGAGCCCGGTGTCCCGCCATTCGCGCCGGCGCTTTGCAACGCCATTTTCGCGGCCACCGGCAAGCGCACCCGCGAATTGCCATTGTCCCGGTCCGGCCTGGTGTGAAGCTTTCTCCGCGAAAGGGCGCTTCTCTCGGACTACGCCCCGAGGAACACTCTTGCTTTCAAGCAGATCTGCCTATGGAAGCGACTGAGCAGAAGGAAGATGGATCTACTAACAGGGATTCCCGAACCTGAAGAAGGGTTGGTGGGCCCGCCAGGATTTGAACCTGGGACCAACGGATTATGAGTCCGCTGCTCTAACCAGACTGAGCTACAGGCCCGCCGCTATTTATGCGGGTTTTTGCGAATCACCGTGTTTTTTGGACCGCAAAATGACCGCAAAACCCTGCTACTTCGCCTCTTCGATACGAACGGACGCGATCTCAAGGACGACCTGCGTGTCCCCTTGATGCCGTACTGTGTAAGAACCTTAGAAAGTTTTGCCATTCCAGCTTCCGCTCGCGTTTTGTCCGGCAAAATGTAATACGCTTGGGTTGTGCTTACATTTGCGTGACGAAGGATCGTCTGTATAGTTTTAGCATCAACACCGAGATCGTTCAACCTAGTTCCAAGCCCACGTCGAAAAGCGTGCCAGCCGAACCAGGCTCCCGGCATGTGGAGGGGAATGTCCCGGCGACTTACGTTGTTCAAATCAAGGGGCCTTCCAAATTTCTCTCCACGGAAGACCCAATCATGCCCGTTCGGCGGAAACTCATTTTTGTATGCGTCCAAGATTTCACGAAGTTGCGGGATCACCGGAATGGCGGCTTCGCGGGCTTGAGTTTTCAGCGCACCCTCGCCGTTGTAATCATGCTTGCCGACAACTTTACGGCACACCTTGATCTCCTCGCCGTCATAATCCGCCCACTTGAAACCACGAAGCTCGCTGCGAGTTAAGCCCGCAAATCCAGCTACGGCACAAACAGTTTTGGCGGGATTGGGCAGTCTATCAATGAAGTCAGCAACCTCGTCCAAACCATAAGCGTGGTTGTTTGATGACTGGATTTTCAACCGGCGCTCATCCAACCCTTTCGTTGTCTGTTTCGTCTGCCCGCCCACTTTTGCGTTGTCCATCGGATTGTTCGTGATGAGGCCCTGATTGATGGCCCAAGTAAACACGCCGCGCAGGAAATTCAGGATACGAAGGTGCGTCTGGTGTGACAGGTGTTGCGGTAACGCCTCCAAAAATGCTTGGGCATCTTGCGGCGTGCAATCACGCACACGCTTTTCCGCAATCAGCTTTCCTTGCACACGACATTTCCAAATGTCCCTGTAACCATCCACCGTGGTTCGTTCTATGTGCAGCTCGTTGCCAGCGGGAATCTGTAGGCGCTGCTCCAGCCGGGCAAAATAGCGCTGCTCGATGAACTGCCCAAGAGTCAGCGTTCCATCCGTGGACGCCGCTCGGTTGTTCTGTGGCCCAATAAGGCTACGGATATCGTTGCCAAATTCTCTGCGCACGTCCGTCTCTGTTGGGCAGTCCTTCACAGTACAAATGGTTTTTGACTTGGGGTCGGGTTCGCCACCGTTGTACTCCCGCCACTTCAATAGCCACTTGCCCCTTCGTTTTGTAAGCGATCCTTCCTGGTATTTTGGCCGCGCCATTTACTTTCTCCCTTTTGATTTGGTTTTAGTTCTTGAATCTCGCCACGCTTGCCCGTGCGCATTCCACCAAAGTTTCTTCGAATCTTTACGAGCAACCTGAAAACATGCATCGCTGCAATAGGTGCTTTTAGGCGTGGCCGCCACAAACCTCTTTCCGCAACGAGGACAAAAGCGTGCTCGCCATGAATTGACCGCGAAGAACATCACGGCCCGCTGAAAGGGCCAAACCGGCGCAGGAGCCTGCCCATCGACTTCCTCATCGGCAAGTGCCGCCCTAAGTAGCGCACCATGTCTTGAAAACGTCGCAATCGAGGTAATGAGTTGCACAGACCCATCGAGCGGAAATCCTTTACTCCAGACATCTCGAAGAAGTCGCTGAATTTGCTTCCACGCTTCTGGTGGCTCACCTTTTTCTGGTTTATCTTCGAAGTTCTGAATCTGCCAAAGCTCCGGTGGCACAAAACCGGGATAAACACTGTTGCGGAACTCCTCCACCTCGCCGGGTTCAAGGTTTGAAAATCTCCCAAGCGCGTGGGCGTCGATAAGAATGTCTTTAGTCATCGCTCCCTTTGCTGCTAGACACCTAGTTAAAAGCTGCTAGACACATTACACATAGTACTTGACTGTTTGTGGTCTGTCAAGTACAATAGGACTTTCGTTGGAGGTATCGAGGATTGGAAAGGGATAGAGGGAAGACTTGAAGAAAATCGGGAAAGTACCAAACGCACCACAGACCACGCCGCAGGGAACGTTTGAACCCATACTCACAAAGGAAGAGGTAGCGAGTTATCTTCACTTGACCCCCCAGCAGGTCTACGAACTGACCCGTCGCCGTTCACCGCATCCACTGCCGTTTATGAAGGCCGGGAAATTTCTGCGCTTCCGACTGAGCGCGGTTGACGGTTGGTTGAAAGAGTCGGGGTAATCCAAAAAAACGTGACGCACACAAAATCAAGGGAGAGGTGTGTCTGTTGAGCAAGAACAGGTCGAAGCAAAGTAGCCGTGAGAACCACCGCGCAATGGGAACAGGCAACAATGATTGGAACACACCACCGGAATACGTCGTTTTAGCACGGAACGTGTTGGGTGAAATTGACCTCGATCCCGCAACGAACGCGGTTGCTCAGGAATGGATTCAAGCCCGCAAGTTTTACACGAAAGAGGATGACGGTTTGTCGAGAGACTGGATGGGGCGCGTTTGGCTGAACCCGCCGTACTCGCGTGGGGAGATTTATCGCTTCATCGAAAAACTGCTCGCGGAGATCGACAAGGGCCACACCACGGAAGCCATCCTCCTTACCCACAACTATACGGACACGCGCTGGTTCCAGTTGGCGTACTTGAAAGCGGCCTTGCTTTGCTTTACGCGAGGGCGTATTGCGTTCACGGACGAAAACGGTGAGAAATGTGCGCCGACGCAGGGCCAAACCTTTTTCTATTATGGTTCACGACCGGAGTTGTTCCGGGCGCAATTCAAGGAAGTGGGAATTTTTCCAAACTGCAACTAAAAAACATGATGAATCCAAACAGCGCTAATCCGCGTCCAGACAACATCAAAAAACCCGCCGCATCGAGCGATGTTCGCTTAGTCCAGAACATCATCCGGCATCGCAAGCGATATTTCGTCACCGCATCTTTCAAGCGAGTGGATGGCCGCAAGCGGGAGAAGGGCCGGGCTTGATTGCGTGACGGGAAACGCAAAAGTAAACGCGAAACGCAGGCGCGGAGAGAGCGTACCTGGCGGCAGGTCGCAAGAATCGTGGGGCCGGGGGACAGTTACCTACCTAGCAGGCCAGCGCATTGAGGATCAACTTGTAGCAAATTTTTCTGTGTGAGCGGTACATAGCAAGGAGAGGCATGAGAAAAGCACGAGCCAGAACAAAAGAACCAAGAATTGTTGCAACGCGGGAAAGAAGCACGGAAGAAGCACAGCACGCCATTTATCATTTGGAGCGCCTGTTAGAAGTCGGTGGGTTCACGGCGATTGTCTCCGGGAAGGACATCGCTGTTGCGAAGTCCATCGCTGAGACGGTGGGGACGAGTGCTGACGACGCTGCGGGACGTAAGCTGTTGAAAAAATTGGTGGATTTGCCCGAAGTAAATCCCATGCCCCACAACCCCATAGCCGCGTTTCGGGCCTTCGCATCTGTTGCGATTGGTCTGGCCCGCGTCGTTATTGAAGAGGAGAGGACACGTCAAATAGACGGACAACGAAAAGTGTTAGAGAAATTTGCAGACAAAATAGGGGAACGTGTTTTCCTCAAAGACGGCATGCCCATCATAGGCGGCAACGCTGGGTACATTGTCGTTTCTGATTCAGGCCATTTGGTGCTCGCCGTTGACTGCGCCACGCCGGGGGTCGCGGACGCCGTTGAAAACGCGATGGTCGGCGTTCTCCCGTCCATTCCCGAAGCTCGTTGGGTCACATCGCATGGATACACCCAAATTAAATTCATAATCGATCCCAATAATCCTGCAGCAATCGAGTGGGCACGTCAGTTGAAAAACCAGTCGGGCCGTGTGTTGCAGTCCGCGCCCCAAAGAATGGACCGATACATCAATTAAGGTTTTGCAAGCACGCGCAGGCTGCAAAAGGGACGAGATTTGCCAAGAGTGGGGCGGCGCAAAGAGGGTTAAATGAGCATAAAACAGAAAGCAAAAGGTGTACGCAGGTTGGCCGGGAGTTCGCTACCAGGTACTCCGGTCAATGAGCAACCGACCGCAAAGAAGTACAACACGGTTGCACTTGAAAAGAATCTTAAACGGATGGTGGAAACCGACCAGCGCGAAATCAGACATGAGAGAGACAAACTCCAGCGTGCCCGGTCGGAAGGGGAGATTTGCGAGCTGGCAGGCTGGAAAATTGAAATCGACAACACCATCCGCAACTGGCCCGAAATAAAAGACACGCTCTCGGAAGCCGAATGGAACCGCTTTTACGAGGGCTTCTTCACGCGGTCCTCGCTGAAACATGGTTATCGCGGCGGTGCTGACGCTCATAGCTATCTCGATGCCGTGGAAAAGGTGCGAGCACGCATTCTGTACTGCGGAAATAACGAAACACTTTTCCCCGATCTCCGCAGCCGACTGCGTTTCATCCGCAATGGTTGGAGTGGTGTTGTCTATCAGGCGATCACCCCCGAGAAGAGGGAGGAGATACGGGAGCTACAGCGGTTTGCGTTGAGTATGGACGCATTCAACGATTTGACCGCAAGAGAACGCGAGATCATGGAGTCCTTCGTAGATTCGTGGAGTGAAGAGTTGACCGCTATTGGGCTGGGCATTAAACAACCAGAAGTCGAAAAAGCCATCGAGCATGTGCAAACGCTCGCAATCAAACTGCAACGCACGATCAAAAAACAAGGCCAGCCAATGTCCGAGGCGCTGAAGGTGTTGGGAGCGAGTGTTCACGACGATGGCGGTATCAGCGCATTGGAAGCGGATTGGAGTTACGAAAATAAACTGTCCCTGAAGGGCACGGCCAAAGACCCATACCGCACGCAAAAACATTTCCAGCAAGACGAAGAAGGACCAGAACCCGCATTTGGTGGCGCACGGATCACGAGGAAACCTTGAGTGCCCCGACCAAAATATCAGCGCAGCAGAAGCGTTTGCTGAATGAAATCGCACGCGAGGGGATGGTCTATCAAACCAGCTTGTATAAGGGCACGGGCAAAAATAAGGACGCAACGATCCGGCGCATCTCCAAACTTGAGGCGCGTGGACTCCTCGCTTCGGAAAAACATCTTACCGATGAGGGACCGCAATTACGCCGGTTGTTCTTAACGGCAGACGGATGACGCTATGTGTTCACTGATCCCGCGCTGTCCGGCGAACCTTGGGCCGTGGAGTTGCGGCGGTTCTTGGAGGTGAGGGCGACCGCTCGGGAGTTGGGGGTGCTGGCCTGCTACCTCCAATCCGATGAAAGCCAAGCGGCGGCGAAGTTGGCGATGTTCAGGGGGGATGTGGTGAGGATTAGGACATATTTCGAGTTGCGGCTGCTGGAGTTGAATGCCGACAAGAAAATTTGAAAAAATCGTACGCTTGTTTTCAACACCTTAGCGGCAGTTGACGGGCGGATGCACCAAGTAACTGCAATCTCCGGGGGTATGTATTAGCGGACCATAAATTCGCTTCCCACCCAGTTCCCACCTGAGGGCTTGGGCCTCCCCGACTCAAGCTCTCTTTCTTTGCTGGAACTTGCGAGTGAGGGCCAAGGCGGTATTCGTCGCAAAGTGACCAAAGTCGTCCGCAAAGTTTCCCCGGACCCGGAAACCGGGGAGAGACAGAGCGAGCGCGGGGCGTGCCGACACATGTTTCGCGCTCGTACTTTTTGTCGGAAAAGGAAAGGCAATGCACTGGTTTAAGCACTTAACGAGTTACAGGGACAACCCTGCGATGAAGATGATTTTTCGTGTTTGCGGTCTTGAAGGCGTCGCCATCGCGTACCGATTTCTACTCTGGTACTCGAACCGCCACTGACCAAAGACATGCTTGCGGTCGAACTTCTTACCGAACTTGACGACGAAGGTTACGGCGCAAGAATGCCGAAGGCCGACGACATCGAACCGTATCTTGACACGTTCACGGTCGCTGGACTGATTGAGCGCGGGTCGGTCACGGAGCCGGGTAGCACGAAGGTCAACGGGAAGCGCGTTCCTGCCGATGTGACGTTCGAGACAATTCGGTTCGTTGGTTTGGAAGATTTGATGGACGACTACACCGAGCGTTGCAAGCGGAAAGCCGAGATGCGCCGCAACCAGACCAGCAAAAAGAAGTAGTCCGAACACTTGTCCGTACACATATACGAACACTTATCCGTACCGTTGTTCGGACTGGTGTCCGTCTAGAAGAGAAGTAGAAGTAGAAGTAGAAGCAGAAGCAGAAGTAGAAGTAGAAGTAGAAAGAGAAGTAGATTGCCGTCCGTCCGCACAACCTTCAAATTCAAAAACCGTGCGCAAGAAAAAAGGAAACTGGATTGGAGATTGGGCAAAAAGCCCGCCGTGGAAAGAAGAGCTTGAACCTTACATAAGAAAGAGGCTCACTAGGGGTGAAGAGCGAAGCCATCCGGTCCAAACGCGCCCAATGAAGGCCGAGCTAACTCATTGAAAAAATGCTCCGAAACTAGGCGCATCCCTAGAGCGGCGGGCGTCGCCCGATCATCGGCGGGGCGTGAGCACGATTCTTCGGCTTACACCGGGAACCTGCCGAGCCTGGCCGCGTTCGTTCGCGGGTGAGCTTGACGGGCGGATAGTGTTAAACAAAACTCTGCACTGGCAGCGAAACAACAGTCAAAAATGTTACAGAACGAGAAAGCCGCCCGTCTCCGAGCGGCTTGTAAGTGGTTTGTTTGTGGGAAGCGAACAGCGAAAGAGGTTACAGAATGGTTAGACTGTAACCTACGAGAAAGCGGCCATCAGCGCGGCTTGGCAGGATTCGCTCGCCTGCCGATCTGTGATGTGGGTGTAAATCATGGTGTTGCTGATGTTTTTGTGTCCGGCTCGCTGTTGGATTGCGTAAACGTCCGCGTGCTGTTCCGCCATCACAGAGCAAAGCGAGTGGCGCAAGACATGCGGATGCGCAAGGCTTTCAGGGATGCCCGCCGCAGTCGCATATTGCTTGAACAGCCGCAGTAATTGCATGCGCGTGAGCATGCCGCCCTTTTGCGATGGGAACAGGATTTGCGAGCCGTCCTCGACGCGCTCCCGTAGCCACGTGCGAAGCGCTAGGACTTCGTCTAGCAGGGGTTCGCCTTTGTGCCGGTCCAGGCTTTGGACGCCGGATCGTGATCCCTTCACGCGGCTTATCGTAATGGTGAGACTGTTCGTGTCCACATCAGCGAGCTTCAACTGCCGTACCTCTTGGCTCCGCAGCGCATGACGGAAGGTCAGCAGGAACGCGCACCAATCCCGCGTAGATGATTGGCGGGCTTGATTGAGGATCGCTTTCACCTGCTCAACTGACAGAGTTTTCATGGTTTCCTCGATAGTCCGAGCTTTTGCCGGATGTAATTGCTGAGGGACAGTCCAGCTTTCTTCGCGGCCCGATCAAACGCCTTGCGTTCGGCTGGTGTAAAACGGACGCCAACGATTTTCGATTGCTTGTCTTTCGCCGGTTTGGTGGGCCGCGCCATTGCCGTAATTGTTAAACACAAATGGCCGCGATGTCAAGATAATTGTTTAACACAATGCTCGGCAAACGCTTGAAAGCCCCAACGCTTCCGGCGACGCGGTTTCGTTCGGCTCATTTTCCAGCGCGGCTTTTTTCCTGCGCATCGGGCACCGTCTTCGTCGTCGTCTCGGGGTAAGCAACGTTATTTCCCCGAAGCCGAGGGGGTGGGGGTGGAACCCCACGGGGTGCCGGAGGCCCCGACTGCTTAGGCTTGGCCCGACCCGCGCTAAAGGAGAGCAATTGGAAGTAGAAACGAAATTGAACTTGGCGGCATGCCCACCAGAAATCCTGGCGCAGGATGTGAACGCCGCCGCGCTATGGCGCGTTCTCTTGCGCAAGGTCGGAATCACGATTTCAAAAGGCGAGCACATTGAAGATCGGCGTGCATGGATTCTGCGTAACCTTGGCGTGCCCGACCTAGCGAGCAGGATTGGCATCCAGAAGCACGTTGAAAAGGGCGGTCCACAGGATGACGTTGCGCGGGCCGTGATCTGGCGTCACGTTTGCGAGGCATCTTCACCGGGCGACAGCATAACGGATATCAGCGAGCAAAACCGCTACGTGCTCAACGCCTTCATCATTCCGAAGGACAAGAAATTTTCAAATCCAGTGGACGCGCTGCGGCAAGCTTCCCGAACTTTACCGTTGTGCGCCAACGAGAAATGCCCGCACGGCCCGGATGGGTCGCGGGCCACGGTATCGAGTCCACGGGCGAAGTATTGCTCGAAGTCATGCCGGAATGTGGTGAGCCGCCGTGATGGGTTTGTGAAGCCGGTTAGGACTGCCGAAATGACACGTCTGGAAGCCGCATAAACACTGGGTTTCTATGTTGGCGTTTCGGGACGTGGGAGTACGCCAGCCTATATGCGCCAAGCGCCAACAAGCCAAGGCTGCGTAGCGGGATCGCCCCGGCGAAAGTCCCGGACTAAATGCGGTGAGGTATTCACCCGTCCCTGATTTCAAGAACTCGCTGGATTCCATTCCCGTTTCCTCCATGCGTAGTCTCCCCCAAGATGCCCAGCTTTCTTGTCCCCGAAGGCCGCCGCTCGAAGCGGGTGATGTCGAAGAGGCCCGCCAGCCTGGTCATTAATCTGGACCGCAACCCGAAGAGATTCCCCTGCCTCGTCGTCGATTCTTCGAGAGAAGGTTTCAGGCTGCGCGGAAGTTTCCATCTGAGGCGCGGCCAAATTGTCGAAGTCGTCCTCGATGAGGACCCAGTCAACGTCGTGCGTTGCAGCGTAGTCTGGGTCGGCAAAGGCGGCTCCAAGCAGGAGGGAGAAGTCGGCCTGGAAACCGTCTAGGAGGCGACTCAGCCGATTGCCCAAACACGCCAGTTACTCAGGCCCACTCAGGAGAGGATTGAGAGGTTTAATGACAAAGAAGTTTCAACTCGGAGACTTGGTGTACAACCGCGACACGAAAGAAGACGGCTCTATCAGGCGAGTGTACGAGACGAACGGTGCCACAATGTATGAAGTGGCCGTGCCACAAAAGGGCGATTCGTGGGCTGGTGGATACTATATTTCGGATTGGGCCGGAGATGTCTTACAGCTTTCCAACAATGAGCGCTTGAAGCCCTGATCGTTAGAAGGTGCCATCTCCTTAAATGGTTAGTGGCACCCAACTTGGACATATAACGCTGCGAGCTCAACCGGTCGATGCAACACCATCTGGTATAAATCTTCTCTTCAAAGGTGGTGTTTATGGTCCAAGGGAAACGTGCGGGGTTTTCTGCGGCGCAAAAGACCGACATATGGCGCCGTTGGAAGACGGGGCAATCGTTGCATATGATTGGGCGCGCATTTGGCAAGCCACATACGTCCATTCACTGTCTGTTGTCGCATTACGGTGGGATTGTTCCGGCAGCCCGTCGGCGCTCGCTGCTAGCACTCACACTGGCCGAGCGAGAGGACATCTCGCGAGGGATCGCTTGCGGTTCGTCGATTCGTGATATAGCCAAACGTTTGGAGCGAGCTGCGTCGACGGTGAGCCGGGAAGTGGCACGCCATGGTGGCCGTCCTGAGTATCGAGCTAATGAAGCTGACCACCAGGCCTGGGAGTTGGCATTGCGGCCCAAGCGGTGTCTTCTTGCTATCCATGTGAAGTTGCAGAAGATTGTTGCGAGTAAACTGATTCTGGATTGGTCGCCGGAACAGGTTTCCGGATGGCTGAAGAGCCAGTATCCCGATGACGAGAGCATGCGCGTGTCCCACGAAACGATTTACCGTAGCCTATTCATCCAAGCACGAGGAGTGCTGAAGAAAGAGCTGATTGGGCACCTGCGATCCAAGCGCCGCATACGCCGCTCGCAGCACTCTTGTGTCGCCGGACAGTCCCGCGGTCAAATCGTCGATGCCATCTCTATTAGGGAAAGGCCCGCAGAAATCGAGGACCGCGCCATTCCCGGTCATTGGGAGGGCGATCTAATTGGCGGTACCAGGAACAGTCACGTAGCGACCTTGGTGGAACGTCACTCGCGTTTTACCGCGCTCGTAAAGGTGCCCAGCAAAGACACGGCGGTTGTCGTCGCCGCACTGACTCGGCACGTTCGCAAGCTCCCAGCATCCCTGCGGCGCTCGTTGACGTGGGACCGCGGGCTGGAGATGGCCAAACACAAAACCTTCACGGTGGCTACGAATGTGAAAGTCTACTTCTGTGATCCGCATAGCCCATGGCAGCGTGGCACGAACGAAAACACCAACCGGTTGCTGCGACAATACTTGCCTAAGAGAACCGACCTCTCCGGCTACGCTCAATCAGAACTGGACAAGATAGCGATGCGCTTAAATCAACGACCGCGAAAGACTTTAGGTTTTGAGACTCCGGCGAGTAGACTTCGAGCTAGTGTTGCGTCGACCCATTGAGACCGCCGCGCTTATCGGACAAGCGGTTCCTATTTCAGACTCTTTATTCTGCGTCTTTCTTTGCCTGTTTTTCGTGCCCGCGCAGTTCACGGCCACATGCAGCAGTTCAGTTCACATTCAAAAGGAAAAATAAAATGGCTGAAGTCCATACAACGATCAAAATTGATGCGTCCGGCAATTCGCTTAAATTTGATAATCCGGGTGTCGCTCCGCTTGCTCCATCGGCGGGCAAGCCGGTGACTGCGACCACGGCAGGCGGCCCCGCTGCTCATGGGACCGTCAACAGCGGATCGAGCAACGCACCGCAAGTGACTTTCGATAACCCGGCCTGAACAGGAGCCTCATTTGAGCCTCCCTTCGCATGCCGCACGCACCATCCCCACGCACAAAGGACACTGAAATGGAAAATCACGAAGCGACGGAATGGCAAGAGTGGGACGCCTTCATCGCGTCACACCTTCGTTATGAGGACACGAGTGAGAACTTTGCTCTTCTGGCGGAGTTTTTCGCCGAGCACGGTCTGGATTTTAACCGTGACGCCCTCCATCTTGCTTATACGACACTCGGCAACAAACTGGAACTCACGCCATTCGCTGCGCCACTCGCTGCGCAAATCACTACGCCCATCGAACAACAACCATCGCCAGTTCCAACGGCGCAATCCGAGGAAGTATCCGCTCCGCGAAGAGGTGCATTCGTGGCGTTTAGAAATGGCCAGCTCCTTCACGTTCACGGTCCAAGGAGCCTGCAATGACCAAAGCCGTCTACCAAGACCAGGCTGGCAATCGTTACAGTTGCCCCGTAGAAATCCACGACGGCAAATGGATGATGCTCACTTCCGAGGGATTCCAGCCCATCACCCACGACTTCCAAGACGATGTTGGGGGGCTGCTGACATTCGTTGAGTACCGGGAGGAAAAAACCCAGGATTCGCGGCTTCACGTCGAGCGGTTACCGGGTGAGTCCGGCTTCGGCGCGATGCAGCGCACCTTCGCAGAAAAAGTAGTCGCGCAACAACGTCGGCATCGGCAGCAGGCTCGAACTGAAATCCAAAACACAAACATGCCTGACCCGCAGAAGATGCAGGCGGTACGAAACGCAAACAACTACGCTGCCGAACGAATGCGACCGCAACGTGGTCCGGCAGTCATCAAAGGAGATTAGATTTTTATGTACAACCACTTTGTAGCAACCCACCGATTCAGGGGAAAGACACGCAAGGACTCGCCCTCGACGGCGGGAATGAGCAAGGTTTCTGCTGGCGGATTGAAAGGCAGCGAGGAATTGAAAAGTTTGGGCGAGCGGCATGGCTGGAGCGTGCGTGAACTGGCAATGCGCGAAATCCACCAGATGAGCGCCGACGAGACGCTCTGGCACGAAGCGTTTAACCGGGAAAATTTTGACAGCGCGTTCACGCTTGCGGAAAACCAGCGCACGAACAAGGAGCGCATGGAGGTTTGGGATAAAAGGCGCATGTGGGGCGGACGCGCAACGCCCGAGGAGACCGAGAAGGCACGAGCCGCAGGGGACGCGTTTGCCACGAGGCACCCGACTTTTGACCGGACGGTTGAGAATGCACAAGAAATGGTGCGTTTCTTGGAAGAAAACGACCTAGACGGAACAAAAATTGAAAGCTATAGCAGTGCTTTTAGGGAACTGAGTGCGCAAGGGAAGTTGACATTAGTTGAGCCTCAATCCGCCGACGAGTTCTTGCGCGATCATCCCGAACTCAAGGACAACCGCGTTCCGCCGCTTGTCACCACGCGGCATCAACGTGAACAAAACACGGCGGCCCACTTCGCCAAAAGTGCCAGCGCGACAAACGAGGGCGGCGTGACTCGCGTCGTTGATTACGGACAGCATAAACACGGCGTTCCGCCAGAAAGCGAAAAGTACAGTTTCAAGATGAAAGTCCGCTCGATGTCCGCAGATGAACTCGCACAGAGGTGCGCTGACGATCCTGCGTTCAAAGCCGCGCTAGACGCCCTCGACTAAACAGTTTTGGGCTCCTCCATTGAGCGCCGCGCAAACGATAAAATCTACCGCAGGCTTGTGACGATGTTCAGCTAGGTTGCCCCGACCGTAACTGCCCGGTGCTCTTCGGAGTGCCGGGTTTTTTGTTTTTGGACGTGGGTACTATGGTCAAATCGCTATGCCATTATTCATAATCGTAGACGGCAACGCGGACGCACGATTCAGAGCGAGGTTCACTTATGCGCGTAGGATTTGTCCGCTGGATCAGCACTTATCTCATAAATGCTTTGGGACCGCCAAAGTCCTTGAAAACCGCGTTCTGTCTTTAATGCGTCAAACCTGGCAAGGCGTTCCACCTGTTGCCAAGCTCTTGATTCCTGATGGTTCCTATACAGCAACCAAAGTTGCTGTACAGCACCCGTTCCGGGGTGACGTGTCTATCCCCCCACCCGGCGTCGAAGACGCCGCTCTTCCAGTATCCCCAGGCCGCGCTCGTCGAGGGGGACAGCCTAATCCTGGAGCCAGATTTTCGTCGCCCGGCTACCCGTCCAGGCGTAAAGGATTGCCCACGACTCGTACCTGCAAAAGACGATTACGGGCCTCGCAGCCCGAATCTTCTTCTGCCCATAAACGTCTTGGTACTCACCTGGGTCCTGGCTCCAGACCACAGGTACTGTTGGGCCACCAGTGGCCAACATGGTGGTTTTCCAGGCTACTCCAACCTTGTGGGCCACAACAAGTATCGAGCTGTCCTTCGCTTCGCCCTTTCCGATCAAAACCATGGCCAGAGTCGGTTTTCCGTCGCCGTAAAAGTCAACGCTGACCAGACCCGGACAACTGTCACTATGATCCTTTTGAAAGAATCCTCTGTCGTCATCCTGGAGGTCGGCCAAGGTGACGACCTTCTTTCCTGGATACTTTGTCGCAACTTCAGAGCGTAAGTCCTTCGGAAGATCGCAAGCATCAGCTTGTGAGGCACCTACTGCCATTGGGCTGTGGAGAAATAGATAAAAGCCCACCACAGAGAAGAAAATGGATTTCAGCAGCACGGGTGTCTCCTCATCTTGAGTCACGTGAGCAACCGGGTTTGCAGTCCGGAGTCTGCGGTATGCTGTTCTTCGGGGCTTTGGCTGGATTCCTAGGTGGAACAAGCTGTATATGATAGTTGAAACCCTGCGTAGTTGAGAACTTCAGCCCGCCCGGCCCCTCATCCAGCCCCCACGCACCTCCGCATTTTCCCGCGCAGCACCAGAACCAGTTCTTTGACATATCTACGGGCTTAATGTCCACGGTTGTTCCCGCTGCGTGTCCTGGGTCTAAGTGCGGCTCGCCCGGAAGAGGCGTGGTGGCAGTGACTGTTATCGTATTTGGGCTGCCCTGGATACATGTCTCCAAACACTTCAGGAACTTGTCTAATTGCGGTGACGCCGGTGGGATCGGAGGTTTACCAGGCTTTGGTGGTTTGTAGGTATATAAGCCAAACGGGTCGGCGAGATTCGTCGGGTTTGCGCTCACATAATTGTAGAAATTTAGTCCGGCGTTGAACGCGAGAGGATCTTCGCTCAGGAACCGCCCTACGTTCGGGTCGTAGTATCTAGCGCGGTAGTAGTACAGATTGGTCTCGGCATCAAGTTCGCGAGCGGTGTACTGAAACGGATTCGTGAGTGAGCCGCTGGAGGCCATCGTCTTGCCGAACGAATCAAACGTGTAGGTCTGCGCAAGCGAACCTGCTGTATTCGAGAGCGATGTGATCGAGCCGAGTCCGTCCGCGTGGTAATAACTGGTTGCTGCGCTGCGCAGCATGGCGAGAGGTTCATCGACCTCAGTCGTTTCCGAGTACCGCGCAACCACTGCGCCTGCCGAGTTGGTTTCTTCGATCAGGTTGTCCTGGTCGTAGGCATAGATGGATGTTCCGCTCGACGAGGATTTATAGATTCTTCTGCCGAAGGGATCGTATTTGAAGGCCACCGTGCCGCCCGTGCCCGGCAGCGTCGCGCTCGTCATCCGGTTCTCGTAGTCCCACGCGTAGCTCGTGGTGCTCGTCCCAACCACCTTTGTCTGGGTGTTGCCGTTGTTGTCGTACGTATATGTCGTGCTTGGCGTCGAGGTCAGCTCGTTTGACACATTGTTGTTGTACGACGACACGCCCAGCGAACTGAGCCGGTTGCCGACCGGGTCATAGGTATAGCTTTCCGTTGTGTTGCCGCCTTGCGTTGCCTGTGTCAGCTCGTAAATCGGATCATATGTATAGTTCGAGGTCACATTCGCCCTCTGGTCCGTCTTCGCTGTCCGATTTCCCGCATTGTCCACTGTGTAGCTCGCTCCATCAATGGTACTGCCGGACAGTTGGTGCAACACGCTCTGCAACCGGCGGACGCTTGAGAATGCACAAATCATGGTTGAGTACATGCAGCAAAATGATTTGGACGCGACGCAGGTATCTTCATACGTCACTGCATTCAGAGCTTTGTCCGCCGAAGGAAAAATCACGTTGGCCGAGCCTGAATCAGCCGATGAATTTCTGCGCACGCATCCCGAATTGCTTGACCGCAGGACGCCCTCACTCATAGCGGCGAGGAACGCCAAGGCCGAACAGACACAAAAATACTTTGCGCAAGCCGCGAGTGCGGAAGCGAAGGGCACTGTCGTGAATGTCGTTGATTACGGTGAGCAAAGGCACGGTGTCCCACCCGAGCCGGATAAGTATTCGTTCAAGCAGAAAATCCGCTCGATTTCCGCATCAGACCTGGCTCAACGCTGCCAAGATGACCCCACATTTCGGAAAGCTCTGGATGAACTAAAGTAAAAAAGATTTTCGGCACTCCCTCCGAGATACGCGCATGATAATGCAGTAAAAGCGAGTAAAGTACGGCAGCGGTAAAGGCAAGCGAGGAACCGGAATGACCGCACCAGGAACAGCACGCGAGGAACATGAGGCGATGGAATTCAGCGTTACAAAATCAGCGCTGTTAGATGAACTGAGCACAACGCAGGGCGTCGTGGAGCGGAAGACAATCGCTTCTAAGTGGCCCAAAGAGGAAGGGTTCCTCCCATGAATACCTCCACAAGAATTCACTGGATGCGTGTTTTGATTGGCGGATTTCTGGCAGAAGCATCCGTTTTCGCAGTCGTGATTCCTGTTTTCAGTATATTCGGTCAGCACGCCTTACTGTATGCCGCACCCGTGGCGTCTCTGGTGATGTGTTTCCTATTCGCTATTTGGGTCGGGCGACGACTCGAATCACGCTTCATCTTGCACGGAATGCTGGTTGGAGTTGTCGCTACGCTTCTCTACGTGGGTCTGACTCTGGTTCGCCCTGAACCCTTAGCGTATCTCGTTGCACATGGTCTGAAGATACTAGGAGGTGCAGGGGGTGGTTTCGTCGCGGGACAGCGACGAAAGGCGGCAGCTACAGCACATCACGTTTGAACTTTTACTGACGGTTTTACCCGCAGACTGCGAGCCGTCCTGCTTCAGCATGTAAGATGATCCAGATGAAGATGCCTTTGACACTGCCAAGAAGCATTGCGACCAACAAGTTCATATATATGAACTTCCGGCGCTCCAGAGCGCCGCAGATTTTGTAAGTCGCTGATTTCGGGATGGTTCCTATACAGCAACCAAAGTTGCTGTGCAGCACCCATTCGGGGGTGATCGTATGAAAGCGCGGCGTGATCTTAAAGTGCGCTACGCTGCCGCGCCGAGGGACGAGGAGCCCTACGATCATGAAGCAGTTCTGGGGTTGTGATGCTCACAAAAAGTATTCCGTCTTCGTGGCCATGGACGAACACGGAAAGAAAACCAAGCCGGTTCGCGTGCCGCACGATCTGGAAACCTACCGTCGTTTTCTCGCGCAGCTGCCCGAACACAGTCACATCGCCATCGAAGCCACGGGCCATGCGGTCGGTGGGCGTTTTTATGGTGACAGAGTCAGCGGGTTCAGCATGTATCATTTTGGGAGCCCGGGGAGCCAAGTGAGCTCAGATATGAGGTCGAAAGTCACACGACCCAAGAACTTTTTTTCAGGACCGTAAATAGAAACTACCAAATGGTCAGTAAGTGGCACGTCTCTGGCACGAATGTGAAAAGTGTACTTCCAGATGATGCTCTTTTCGAAGGGCGTCGGCTTTGTGGTGAGCTCGGGCGGTGCGGATAGCTCCGCAGGCCGTAATTCGACGCCTCTTTTCCACGATGCCTCGATTTCTAGCGGGCGCACCAGATCGCCCGCTTCGGGGGGTGATAGGTGTGGCCAGTTGTTTCCTTTACATGGCTCAGTGTGAAAGCCGACGAGAATATCGAGCTCCGCAGGGAAGAGCGAAATAATTCGCCCATCTTTACGGAATTCGCCAGCGGAAGGGCTCCCGGAACCGGGCTTTCTGTATTCTAGCCCTTTGAAGAAGTTTCCCGCGGTCATCGTCGAAGCGAAATGAAGACAGACTTCGCCCAGCTGAGCTTCGCCAAACGAGGACAGCACGGATGTGTAGCCATGCGCGTACGTCTTATCATTACCCGGCGTGCATGTCGCGAACAGCGGGAGGAGGAAAAGGCCTGATACGAGCCTCTGGAGTTGCGACATGATACTGCGCCCGTAGTTCGTGCTCATCACTGATGGCTCAATGGGGTGGGAAAGCAGGTCCTAGGTTCATAAAGTAGTTATAAAAATACATAAACGAATCGTCTCCGAGGCCGTTCTGCTGGACGTAGCTGAGCACGGCGTTCCAAATTACTATTGGCAGCTGGATGTTGGCCGGATTGGCACCACTATTCGCAAGGCCTATCAGCCCAGCGTTAATGCGTGAAGTGATCTCGTCAGTGCTGCCCGGGAAATTCGCATTGAGCCAGGCTGCCTCCTCTGCGCTTGCAATCTTGTTGGCCAAAAACCCCGAAGCTATCGTATCCGAGCCTAAATTCTGGACAAAATAGGTCCAACCGGACATGCTCAGGCCGTCGGCGCTTGCGACAAATTGATAAAGGTCTTGGGAAAAACCGAAACTCATGTTGCCATACATGTCTTGGTATTGATACGTGCCCGCTACGCCCGCGATGGCGTCGAAGATTTCAAGACCCATTACCACGCAGGACTGGCCGGGCTGGTAGGCGCAAGACATGCCGCCCCCGCCGCCGCTGAAGGGATTCCCACTACATGCCGTCAAGGTATTGGCGCTAGTTTCGCAAGCGTACAATGGGTGTTCGCGTAGGCCGCGGGGGTCGGTGGAGTTGATGGGGTCATTGTGGACGTAGGAGTAGCGATTCAGGGACTGGGGATTGCGTCTTGACCCCGAGAACAGGTCGGGCGAGGAGAAGCGGCCCACGCGATTGATGTAGGAGCGCATCATGGCGTAATCGTTGCCGGATTCGGAGTCGTGCTCGTAGGAGGTGAACGCCCACTTGGTGGTGGTGCTCTGCGAATACCAGGAATCGCCGAAGGGGTAGTGGCCTCGCTGGCCAGCGATGTTTCCCGAGGAGTCTGTCGTCACGCGGGCAGAGAGACGGTCGGGATGGTAGTAATTGGTTGCGCCAGCTTCGATCTTTGCTAGCAACTGGCTCCCGGCGTAAACGTACTCGCGGCTGGGAGAGGCAGGGGCGGCGCCGTTGTCGTATTCGGCGATGACCTTGGAGCCGGAGAAGATGTAGACCGTTGTGGTGCCGCCGGAAGACTTGGTTACGCGTAGATTGTTGCCATCGTAGGTATACGAGCCGGAGGAGCCGCCGTTGATGGCGCTGAGGAGGCGGTTCTCGGCGTCGCAAACAAGGGTGTTGGCGCTGGGGCCGTCCTGGGTCATGTTGCCGTTGGAGTCGTAAGCAACCCGCCCCACTCAACGGGCATCGGGCTTCAGATCACCGCGTTCCCTAGAGCCCTCTTCGATGAATCCGTCTCCGCGCCAGCGGTAGCGGACGCGTACGAATCCTTCAGAGCAGCAGTCTCCTGCCCGTCTCTCTGGGTCGGCCAGATCGAGAACCAAAAGGCCGTCCTTAACGGCAGTGTGGATCAACCCCCAGTCAGCACGTGAGCCGGTTTCGACGCGGCCGAGCAACCTGAGCCTACCATGTTCGTGCTTATACACGTAGACAAAGTCCCAGTTTTGCGTGCCACCTGTGGTGTAGTTGAGCGCGACGACTGCTTCCTCGGTTCCGTCGCCATCGAGGTCGCCATACGTAACGGAATCGAGCCTAAGAGCAGGAGAGTGTTCGCGCACTACTTCCGGCGCGTCGGGATCAATAAATTTGTGGAGCCCCTTTGTAAGCCGAACTTTTGTTTCGGGGGTCGACTTGGTCCAGTGCCAAGTCAAATAGCCAAAATCTACGCTGCCGGTCCAAGGATAGGTGAAATTCATAAAGTCAAAGTGGCGGATTGCGCTCTCATGAGCAGAGGCGAACCCCATGGAAACGACAGCCAAGAAGACGAGAATAATTTGGAAGCAGTTCCTTACAGACGTGCTGTTTGCTAAATTCATTGCGGAAACCCAAAACACTCTCTTGCGATTGCCAACACGTTGCTCACGTAATTATTGTTCGCGGTACCGCGATCTGCAAATTGGGAGAGGCCGCTATCGTCGACACCACGCAGGGGTCCGAGGTCCTGAAATCCATGGTTATAGGCGTGAAGAGCTCCGGCCAGTTGGCCCCAAGGCCCATAGCCCCTCACCTGAAAATAGCGCGCATTCATCCTCAACTGGCCGGCTGCTGCGACCGCTGCAAACTGAGGGTTATATGCCCACCCCGGGATCGGACTGCCATATGTGTTTTCGTCCAGTTGGAATTCACCGTGCCCATGTCCTGGCCCGCCCTGTTGAGGAACGTTCCGCATGCCGCTCTCCCGGATTGCCACGGAGGCAAGAATGGAGGGATCTATGCCTTGATAATTGGCCGCCGCTTGAAGGGCGCCCCATTGTGCGGTTACCGCGCCAAGCACTGAAGCTGCCAGACTTCCACCGACTCCCGCGGTTTGCAAAGCCTTCTTGCACGCGTCTGAAATTGGAGGCGGTGGAGGTTGCGGCGCCGGGCCAAGATTGAGCGGGCCGCCGCCACCGCCGCCGGTGCGGGCGAAGATTTGAGCTTCCGCGTTAATATCTTCTACTCCTGCGCCGAACCAGTTTACTAAACCCCTGGCATCATCGCCAGCGCCGAAGAAGGGCATTCCCGGGCCGTAGAAATTGCCTGAAGGGTCCGTGAGATTAATAGCGTCGTCGCCGCTATAGGCATATCTATTTAGGGACTGGGGATCGCCGAGGGAGCCGGCGAGACGGTCAGCGGAGGAGAAGCGGCCCACACGATTCACGTAGGAGCGCATCATGGCGTAATCGTTGCCGGATTCGGAGTCGTGCTCGTAGCTGGTGAACTGCCACTTGGTGGTGGTGCTCTGCGAATACCAGGAATCGCCGAAGGGGTAATGACCCTGCTCGCCGATCTTGTTTCCGCCCGAGTCGGTGGTGAGGCGCGGGGAAAGATGATCGTTCATGTGGTATTTCGTCCCGCTGGAATCGATGGTGGCGAGCAATTGGCTGCCCGCGTAGATGTATTCGCGGCTGGGGGAAGCGGGGGCGGCGCCGTTGTCGTATTCAACGATCACTTTACTTCCAGAAAAGATGTACACCGCGCTGGTGGCGTCATCTAATCAGCTTATCCATCGTCTCTTGGACCACCCGTCAAAGAAAGATCAGAGGATTCGGGATAAAACCGTGCGATGCGAGGAGGGAAGGTGTTTCTCATCCACGTTGTAAAAATGAATGTGACTGGTAACCACGAGACAACCGCCACTGCGATGAATGCCACCGGGTCCTGTATTCGAAGAACCGCGGGCACAGCAAGCGAGAGTATTAGCCCCGCAATTCGTAGAAAACGCATGTAGCCTGTGGAAATACGCAGCTTCTCATTACACGAAGGGCATCGGAAATACAGTTTACCCTCGCGCCGCATCTGGTGTGGCTGCAAAACGATGCCGCAATTTGGGCACGGGCTCTGTAGTTTGGCCATAATACTTCCCAACCCCTAATTAGATCGATCCGATCTACTTTAGCATCCAAAACCGCATAATCGCCCTGGCGACCCAACCCGAGGGCGTCGAAGCGACGGTAATAGGACGACCAAGCCCTTGTAACACGTCCATAGTTGCGTTTATGGTTCCGGGGGACTCAGCTTCTGTTAGTAGAATATCTTCGTTGACCGCATCGATAAGCTCTGCGCCTTGTTCGAGTGCGGGGAGAGCGGCTTCGACTACAAGTATGCCGCCGACTTCCACGACAAACACAACCGACAAAACATTTATCGGTCCCTGAGCGAGGTTTCTGGTTTGGCCGAGGACTTGTCGAGCACTTGGAGAGAGCCGGTCGTCTAACGTGCTTCCACTGCCGCTGCTATTGCCGCCGAGGGTGACCGTCGACCAGTAGCCGTTCGTGCAGGACGGAGCGCTGCTACTGCTTTGAACTAGGTTACCATTGCCCTCGTCGACGGTGGCCACGCAACCGCCGGGTGTCCAAACTTGAAATGTCCCCCCTGCGCCGCCCGTGATCGAGGATGTGCTGGCCCCGGCCTGTACGACCGCAATCACAGTTCCGCATGGGGTGGCGATTCCGTCGAGCGTGCAGTTGCCTCCACCTCCGCCGGAGCCCTGTGGTGGGCAGCCGAAATGGAACGGATCGTGGGTCTCGCATACGTACTGGGGAGGCCCGTTCGGGAATAGACCGAGAGGGTCGAGGAGGTCTGTAGTATCGTTCAGAGCGTAAGCGTACTTGTTGAGGGACTGGGGATCGCCGAAGGAGCCAGCGAGAGGGTCGGGAGAGGAGAAGCGGCCCACGCGATTGATGTAGGAGCGCATCATGGCGTAGTCGTTGCCGGATTCGGGGTCGTGCTCGTAACTCGTGAACTGCCACTTGGTGGTGGTGCTTTGCGCGTACCACGAATCGCCGAATGGGTAATGGCCCTGCTGGCCAGCGATGTTTCCCGAGGCGTCTGTCGTCACGCGGGCGGAGAGATGGTCGGGATGGTAGTAATTGGTTGCGCCAGCTTCGATCTTTGCTAGCAACTGGCTCCCGGCGTAAACGTACTCGCGGGAGGGAGAGGCAGGGGCGGCGCCGTTGTCGTATTCGGCGATCACTTTACTTCCAGAAAAGATGTACACCGTGCTGGTGCCCCCGGAAGATTTGGCGACGCGGAGGTTGTGGCAATCGTAGGAATAAGTGCCTGAACTGCCGCCGTTGGTGGCGCTGAGGAGGCGGTTCTCGGCGTCGTAAACAAGGGTGTTGGCGCTGGGGCCGTCCTGGGTCATGTTGCCGTTGGCGTCGTAGGCATAACCCGAGGTGGTGATGCGGTTGGTGGCCGCGTTCACGGTGACGAAGTTGGTTGGCGGACCGCCGAAGGTCTGCGATTGCGAGAGCCGGTTGCCGTAGCGGTCGTAGCCAAAGGAAAGGCCCCACTGGGGATAGTTGGCCGAGCCGCTGGTGACGGCTGAGGTCAGCCGGTACAGGGCATCATAGGAATAACTGGCGGTGCGGCCGGAGTCCACATTATCCGTGATGCTGGCAATCTGCCCGTTGTTGCTTCCGGCCGAGCCGTAAGCGTAGGCCAGGCTGAACAGCGTTGTGGTGTTATGCGTGTAGGCGAGCGAGGTGAGTTGCAGGCGGTCCGGCGAGTAGCCCAAGCTGGCAGCGACACCATTGCCATAGCTGAAGCCGGTAGCCTGCTGCGCGGTGTTGTAGCCGAAGCTGGTGGCGTAATTGGTGACGCCGCTGGCGATGGCGGAGAGCCGGCCGATGCTGTCGTAGCTCTGCTGCATGGCGCGGCCGGAGGGATAGGTGACCTGCGTCAGCTCGCCAGCGAGGTTGTACTGGTAGCCGAGGGTGTAGGTGGTTCCGCTGATGACCTTTTGCAACTGGGTCATCTGGCCGAGCACATCGTAGCTGTACGTTTCCGAGCCCACGCCGTCGGTCATGGAAGTAAACCGTCCGAGGGCGTTGGCCGCCGCGCCGCCCTGATCGTAGGTATAGCCCAAACTGGCAGTGGCGGGCACGCCCGTGGAGCCCACATTATAGCTCACGCTGGTGAGGCGGTTGAGATTGTCGTAGCCGTAGGTGGTAATGACGCCGCGAGGATCGGTGCGCTGGGTGACAAGGCCGAAATTATTGTACAGGAAGCTGGTGGCGGCCTGATTGGTTTCGGGCGTTTGCGCGGAACTGACGCGGCCGATATCGTCGTAAGAATAAGTCCGGGTCTGGGCGCCTTGCGTAACGGTGGTGAGCAAACCGAGGACGTTGTAGCCATACGAGGTCTGCTGGGTGAGCGAGTTGCCGCTGGTCACGTCCGGCTCATAGAGAGAGGTCATGCGGCCGAGACCATCGGCCTGGCTCTTTTTCTGCTTGCCGGCGGGATCGGTGACTGTGACGGTGGCGAGCGAATAAGAAAAGGTGGTTTGGGAACTGTCGGGGAGGATCGTTTTGGTGGCGCGGCCCAGGCCGTCGAACTGCGTGGTGGTCCAATACTGGGCGGTGCTGTTGTGAGGATTGCTGCTCATATAGGGACGGCCCAGAGGATCGTATTGGGTTTGGACGATTGCATAGCTCGTGCTGCCTGCATCCGTGATTTGCCGTTTGATGGAACGGCCGAGGCCATCAACCGTCGTCGTGGCTTTTTGCGCGTTCGCGCCCAGGACGGGAACGGTTGCGGTGACGCTGGACTGGGCCGGGGGAATTGCGTCCGTGTAACTCCAGGTCAGATTGGCAAGGTCAGGCCGCTGCACATTCGTGAGCCGCTTCAGCGTGTCGTAGGTGTACTGCGTCACCTTGCCGTTTTCGTCCGTCGAGGTCGCGACGAGGCCGGTGTAGGGATTATACGTGGCGCTGGTGGTGAGCTGCGTACCGGGCGACGAGCCGCGCACGAGTGAGTCGGGAAATGAATAGCCCGTCGTGGCGGAATAATTCCACTGCTTCTGCTGACAGCAATCGAGATCGGCCTTCACGACGTTTCCGAGATTGTCATAGTAGCTGTGGTGAGTGATGCTGCCACTCGGGGCCGCAGCGTTCGTGTACGTGGTCGCGGTGGTTGGATTGCCCCGAGTAGTGAACGAACACCCGTAGTTCGTGTCATTGTGCTGCGCCGCCCCGGTTACACACGTTGAATTGATATAGCCGGCTTCGTCGTAGGCGATGTCCGTGCGCGAATGGATCACGCCAGAGCCATCGGCGACGGTTACCCTGGTGACCCGATTTAGGATATTGGCCGCAGTGTAGGCGCTTGTGTTCAGGTATGTCCATGTGGTTGTCCGCACGACCGGGAGCGGAGCGCTTGTTCCCCAGTCGTGCTCGGTCAGCGAAAGCAGGTTTCCGTTGGTGTCGAAAGAAGTCTCGACTTCGTTTTGCGTTTGGCCGTCTTCGAGGATGGTTACCTGCGTTTCGGGCGTGCCGTTGGCGGCCCAGGTCCTGTTGATCGTCCGGAGAAGGTTGGTGCTGCCCTGGTAGAACTGTTCGGTGAGCTCCTGGCCGCTGGAATTGAAAGTGAAGAGGGACACGTTTCCCGCCGCGTCGTAAGGGAGCTGAGGGGCAGTGACCGTCGTCACCCAATTGGAGCCGCTCGGAGCGCGTGAAAAAGTCCAGGTGGGAGTGTTCGTGCCGTCGTTCACGAGGCGGGTTAGGCTGTTCACGGTTCTGTCGGCGCAGACGATTCCATCGCCAGCGCTGGTGGGGTAGTCGTATTCGTAGTAACCGCCTGTCGGAAGCGTGACACGCTGGACGCGGCCGGTGTAATAGCCGGCAAAGCCGGGTGTCGGTTCGTAGGTAATCAGATATTTCTGGCCATTGGGAAGATCGATTTCCGTGGGCAGGCTCGCCATGCCGGTGTATTCGCCGACCCCGGAACATACGAAGTTGGTCTTGATGTTCAAGGTTGTGAGCAGCACCGTCGTCGTCGTGGCCGCCGTGTAGTTTCCGCTGGAGTCCTGCCATTCGTGCTGGATATTCGAGCCGTTATTGAAAACCTTCAGGGCGACGTGACCGGCAGTATCGGTCCAGTCTGTCTCAGTGGAATTGACGACCGTTTGGCTGACGTAGTTTCCGTTGCTGTCCACCGGAGCGGCGCTTGCGTTGACGCCAGCGGGGCTCAGGACGTAAGTTGAGCTTTGACTTGCGTACACGAAAAAACCAGTGTTGTCCGTGGAGTATCCAGAGGCGGTGGTTGTCTGAACGCCGCAGAACGTAGTGGCGTTCGCGCTAGCAACGGTGTACCCGACATTGAACGGATGGATGGTTCCAAGCCAGTCCTTGTACCGGAAGTTCGAGTGGAGCTGCCAGGACGCGAAAGCCGGCAAGCCCGTGTCCGGGTCTATATACCGGCAGGTATGAGGGGTGGTTTGGGAAAGGAGTTGACCGGAGACGGAGACGGCGGGTCCATAGTTCCAGCCCCAGGTGGGATTACCATTGGCGTCGGTCACGGGGGTCCAAGTGATCGGTGCGACTGTCGTTTGCGTCCATAAGAGAGAATTGTTTACTAGACTGTATTGGAATGCCTGCCCCCTGGCGGGTATGGAGACGATGGGAATGACAAAGTTGGCGTTTAGGTTCTGCCGATTCACGGCGTCGAAGCCCGTGGATTGGAAGGAGCCAAAAGCGGGGAATCCTGTCGAGGGGTTCTGCGCATTGGCGGTAGCGGGGAGGATGAGGAACGAGAAAAGGGCGAAAAGAAGGAACAAACGACCAACTCGCATGAGGGCCTCCGGGGTGGGCCTCCAAACTGTTACGACCACCCGAAAGTATTGTCAAGAGAAAACCTTACAACCGTCTATCACACATTCAAATAACGTTGTCGGTGTCCGTACCTCGCTTTATAGCAGTTACTCCAAGACGAGCCACACACAAACAGAAACCGCAATCTTGCTTGGAATCCCAACCGGGCATGGCTTTACCTCTCCGTCGCGGCCTTCCTTCTGTTATGGTCAAGGACCCTCGTCACTCGCCGCAAATGCCGCCTGAGCTTCCTGCCATCAATCCCTGCAACCTGGCACGCATCGAACAGCATGGTGCTTTGAAGCAAGAACCATCGAGCACTCAACCATCGAATGGAGAAAGGCTTCTCGAACGCCTCCGCTTTAATGCAGTCGATAACCATGTCCGCTTGCGGACAATCTCTAACTGCACCGTTTAAGGCAAACTTGCTAAGTGGGTGGGGCAGATTGAATCGACGCCGGAGTGTCTTTTGATCCTGGCTCTGCTCAACCAAGTCCTGTAACGTTTCCAGTGGCGCAATTCGTTTTTGGTTACGGTCCATCGCCCACCATTACCCGCGAGTGCAGAACACTATCCCGGCGCTCAATGCCTGTCAAGCAAAAAAGCACTGTCCATCCTGTCAGGCTAAACCGTGTAGACCTTTGACGGGCTTGCTCCTTACAGTACCCGCGTGCCAAATCCCAAAAATCAAGTCTTGGTAGCATTCGGCAAAAGATTGCGTGAGATTCGAGAGGAACGCGGGCTGTCGCAAGAACGTCTCGCGGAACTTGCCAATCTCCATCGCAATACCATCGGCTCGCTGGAACGCGGCGAGGAGAACGTAAGCCTGCTGGCGATTGCTGCGCTGGCGAAAGTGCTCCACGTCAAACCCGCCGACCTAATAAAAACCGTTCGCACATGAATGTGTGCCCAGCTATCAACGTTCCCAAGGGCGTCCCCTAAAATTCCCGCCTGACTGCCGGTCATTTCGTATTCCGAATTGCTCCTTCTGCCAAAGAAATAGGTGTGCGCCAGTCTACTTTTGGGGCATCTTCGGATTGGCGCGGTGCAGCGCACCCGCCTGTTAAATCAACTTGGAGAAAAAACATGAAACGACAATTGGTTCTTGGTCTTCCCGGATTCCCCGTTTCCGGCCAACTTCCGGTTGGCCGACCATCCGGGAGTTGACGACTTTGTTCTATACTGTGGCGTTGCTCGGGACCAGACTGAGCGTTATTCTCATTGAAAGGAGAAATCATGGCAGCAACTCCCTCCTTCCCTTACGAGACGCGCCTAAACGTTCTGCACAAATCTTTGGAGGTAATCGACGAAAAGGCTCTTGCGGACGCGTGCGAGTTTACGTGGTACAACCAGACTCTCTGCAAGGTAAATGACTCGGTGGTCCGCCTCGGGGTCGTACAGGGAGAGTATCACTGGCATAAGCACGACGAAGACGACGAGTTTTTTTATGTCGTAGACGGTCAATTGCTAATTGATCTTAAAGACCGCACGGTCGAGCTTTCGCCTCGACAGGGATTTGTCGTTCCAAAGGGAGTGATGCATCGCACGCGTGCCCGACGCCGAACTGTGATTCTAATGGTCGAAAACGCCGGGATCATACCGACTGGCAGCGGCGACCCCTGGTGAAGCGATCCTCCGCGAAGCGGCAGCGGGCGCTTGAAATTCCCATGTATCGGTTGTTCTACGACGGCAAGGAGCCACCAAGGGTTCCTGCGGTTCTCAACCGGCGAAGCGCAGATGACATTGCGTGGGGTAGTTCCGGCAGAGATGCACGTTACTTGATGAAAGTCCGTCGCCTGCTCGGACGCATGGATGAAGAACATCGCCGATTAGTCCTGCACATGGCTCAGAAGATGGCGCAAGCCGCCTCCCGGTGATCCGCAAAGAGGGGTTGATGTCGTCAGCATTCATCGAGTTCTCCCTACCACTTGACATACATACCCAGTTAAGGTATGTAGTCAGGAGTAAGCACTTCAGGTTGCCTTTTGTCGAGGAGCCATCCGTGGAACCCAGCCGTTCTTCCCATGCCATAATTCCCAGCCCCTGGTCCGGCCTCGTCGGAGGAGTCCTCGTGATTTTGGCGCTGGCGGCGTTTGTTCTTCTCATCTAACTTGGGGTCTCTTCTTGGTCGGTAGCCGACTCCATTCTTGTTGAGGTTCGATACCGCAGTCGCCACCAGCATCGACAGTTTCTTTAGCTCGACGCCATTCCCAAGTGGCGCTAGTGGACGGTGCTCCTTCTGGAAGCCGCTTCCGTAACTCCTGCGATCTCTAGGCCGATGACGCTGCCTCCGAAAATCCCTGTCAAGCGAAGGCCACAGTTATCCACAGGAAATAGACAGGCTTCCACAGGACGGTCTCAATCGTGCACATATCGGGCTGCTATATCAGGATTAGCTTTCCTGAAAGCATCGAGAATGGCAGCCGCTTTCTCCACCGTCTCCCTCAATCGTGGACTACGCAACTCATCTGGACGTGGCGACCGTGGCATGAAGGTTGATCTCTTGCTGTCCAGTTCAACGATGTAGGTCTCGATTGCTTCTCGGAACTTGGCCTCGGGGAAGATCATTGGGTAGAGCATCACAAATGAGTTGTGGCCCGGCTCGGGCACCGCGACCTGCGGCGTGATCTTTACCAGTTGAACCGCAACAGACTCGTGCTTTAACTGCCAGTCGTGGTCTTCTCGGCTCTGCTTCTCAAGTTTCTTAGAGATTCTTGTGCCTAAAAAGCCGTGGTACATCGCCACAAGGACCCCAATGAGAGTCAGTACGACACCGACCAAGGCGATCACGACACCCATCCTTGTTTGCCTCGCGGACATGGTATCCAGTTTCTTACAGTCCAGCTACAGTCCATTTGAAAATGCTACCGAAGTGCCCCAACCCTTGGCATCTAGGGCACAATTATCGATCCCAGCCAGTGATAGAATCCGGCCCGTGCCAATCCTCAGGACAATAGACCCGGACAATCCGACCGAAATTGACTTGACCCTGCGGGTGCCGTACTTCGGCAACGAAGCAGACGAACTACGCACGGCGATACCGGAGCTGCAAGCGCACTTGAAGGCCCGCTATCCAGGTGTGCAAGAAGTGAAATTTAGTTACAAGAATCCACGTCCAGACATCGCGCTTCAATCATGGCTGTATCTGCATGAGGCATGGATTCTCATTGCGCTCTTGAATCCCCTCACTCAGAAAATCATGAGCAACATTGCGGACGACGCCTACAAGTGGCTAAAGAAGCGGTTCAGAGTCAAGAAGGGCCACAGCAAACGGCGAAGCATGCGACCGAGGAAGCGCTTGGGCGCGTGATAGAATCCACCATTAGAGGCCGAAGAAGGATGTATTTTTTCGCCGCTATCAAACGATTCCCACGCGTTCTGCTTGCTGGTCTGTCGCCTGTATTCTCCAGTCTTGTTCGAGCACTGAATTCCAGCGGTGGCGGTGTTCCCGAAAGCGATGAACAGCGACTTCGGGGGGAGGTAAGTAGGCGTAAACAGCGGGCGCGGGAAGTGGGAATCATCACAAGTGCCTGGGAGTTGAATCATGATTTGCGGTTCTACCACGCATGGGCTGTCAATTGCCCCGAGTACGTCCATCCTGCAATCCGCGTGACAGCCCAAACAGAAACGGCAGACAGTAACGGGAGGGCAAAGCGGATAGAGGCCACGATCCAGGGAAACGCTTACTCATTCGTTTTTCGGGAACGCGAGGACACGATGGACGATGGAGAGCGATATAGAAGGGGGCATCTCGACGTGGAGTTTCAGGGCCATCGCGTCATGACCGTTGATTGCGATTACGAAGATAACCAATACGCGGGCGGCATTTGGCATACACGGGATGTTTCGGCCTTCATAGAAGGTCCTTGGGTGCCGGAACTGAATTCAATCTTCGCTGAGGTATCCAAGGTCCGCGCAGAACAAAAGAGAGTGCGACAGGAGGCAGCGAAGAAAGAAGAGCTAAGGAAATTGAAGAAGGATTTCGGACTCTAAGCAACGAGCGAGCCAGGCTGGCTTATGGCGGGCAAGTCTTGGTGCCAGTGACTCCCGCGCAGTTACAGGCAACCGCTTGGCCGTATCATGCGTTGTATTCTCTTCGCCATCGCCGAGCTTTGGAATTGCAGGGGATACAGAGCCGGAATGGATGATGGCCAGACACGGTGGCTCGCCTTACGATTTCGGGGCTTTCACAGCATCTCCCTTCACAACGACTGTTAGCGGCTCACCATAAACGATAAAAGTTCCTTCCATGATTCCGTACTTCTCTTTGAAGCGAGTCACTAACGCTGGATTTGTCTCTCCACACAAGATGACAACGATGGGGTTCTTACCCGGCTGTAGGGATTCAATCTGACCCACCAAACGATCAAGCTGTGATTTCTGGAGGAGATTGCGCTTCAGTTCGACGAACACTTCCGTTGAACCGAGGAAGCCCGGCTGCTTCACGTAGATGTCTATGGTCGTTCCGCTGTGACGATACTCCGTCTCGATCTTTGCCTTCGGCAGCCGCTCGCGCAACAGGGCCGTCAGCGAATTCCGATATTGCAGTTCGGTCGGCAACAATCGCGGTTGCCACTCCTTGACCAGTTTATAGACACTTTCAAACGCTGACATGGTTTCCCCTTGGCTATTCGCAGTCTCCCCGCTTTTTTGAAAGTGTTCAAGCGCATACAGCGCCACGCATGGTATCAAGATTGACGCTCGGAGTATTAAGTTCAACCAGCGGTAATGGCGCGGGGCGAAGCGGTGAAGCGCGGCACGGCGCGGCCAAGCGTAAGACTTGGCTGTGGAAAAAATGTGGTCTGCCCGCCATCCATACTTTTTCCTGTGGATCGCCATGCGCAATGAATAGTTCAGGCCCGGAGAAGCCTCGTACGCTGACGGCGGCCAATGTGACCTTCGTTTATGGCCACTGCTGCTAAACTTTTCGATAGTGGCACGGCAACAAGCAGCCAGCGTCGTGCCCGCTGGCTCAATTCCGATTCGCGGAGAAGGGGAAAATTTTCACCACCATCCGCCCAAACTCTTACGCCGCGAATATCGTAAATGCTCCTGATCCCCGATGCCGTTCTAAAAGCGAAGCTCATCCAGCCATTGGAGATTTGTGCCTTTGTGTCTACCGTCGGAGGAAACCAATCCACCCAGCCGTCAACTTCGCCCCACATATATGAAGCGCCCGGATGCGGGCCATGAACGGTAACGATTTCCCCAACCCAAATGCCCCGACGCAAGAACTCGATTGCCCATCGGAGCCAATCCTTCCTATTGTCATGTTTTTCAAGCTCGGCCATTTTTCGGGGTACCTTCGAGCGGCCTATACTTTAAGGGCGGGGAAAGGCGATCATAACAGAGTTGGATTGAAGCCGGATACCGATGATTCCCGAATTCCTGTCGCACCTGAAAACACATCACGGATTGCCCGTGCCATTTATGCAAGCCGTGTTCAAGGCCCATGAGCCAGAATTTGATTCCCTTGAAAAAGCACCTGTTGAGTGTATTTCTTTTTGATGAGGCGCTTTCCGTCCACTCTGACAGTCAGGACCAGGGCAATCGGAATTACACTGCCATTTGGGAAATTTGGGTCTGGACTGCGGACCAAACTTCGCAGCATTGATGCGGGATCGTACTGCGGTGCCCAGTAAATACTCTTGTTGCCGCCGGGTTCAAGCGTCCAGTCATCCGTTTTCCGTGGTTTGACGGGCTCGGTTAGAGGGGATTCGTGATCGGTATCGCCGCGCAAAATCTGGATCGTCTCGATAGAGACCTTGTGCTTCGAATCATTTTTTGCGCTCCCGATATAGTTTCCCGGCGTTCCTTGTTGGAGCGACATGGCGAGCGGAAAATGCTCGAATTCCGCGTGCTCCTTTTCCTTCGTCTCGACGTTCTGCTTGAATTCAGCAAACTCCTTGCGTATGCCAGCGACTTCTTTTCGCAATTCGGCAACTTCGGCGGCGGGATCGGGTGTCCAGCGCCGTTGCAAATACGCACCGAGAATCGCCGCCACAATCGCAGAGCCGAAAGCAACGAGAATCGTTCCCATGCCTAAAGTATAATCCTACACTCGAAATGCGAATCGAAGGCTCTATCCTCCGAGTCTTTGCCGGTGCCCTCGCTCGAAGTGTTTGGACCTATCTCGTCATAATCGGCACGCTTCTGACCCTCGTACTTATTCCGCGCAACTGGTACTGGATCATACCGTCTGGCATTTGCGTGGTTGTCGTCCTTGGTGCCCTTCGCGCCGTCCAGGTCGTCCGCAATGAAGCTCAGTCAGAGATTGCCAGCCTGAAAGCGCGTTTGCGTGACGAACCACAGCCGGAGCTTCGCGTATCGAACATCCAAAGAGTCGGAGCCGACCAAGCCGTATTGAGCGTCGCTAATCTCGCTACGTCCGCAGCGCTTGTGAAGAAGTTGATGATTGGCACAGGGGGCAGACGTGAGCAAGGCATCGCACCGCAGGACATCGAAAACTTTCCTTTGCGCTTCCTAGTGGCTGGCGGGCAGATAGAAGATCAAACAATCCACATGCAGCTTGGCGCGTACCGACGCAAGTACAGTCCACCGCCCGTTGTCGGAGCCAGATCACAATGGCAAGCAAGTTTCAGCGTCGCTCTCGTCTACGATTGCGGTGGAACTGAAAAGCAAACGCCCTGGCGCGATTTCAGCGCGACACTGTGGGATTATACGGTCGTCGATCTTGTTTGCCCAGATGAACCATCGACTTGACAGCGACGGTTTTGCATAGCGGAACCCACCGTGTTGACGGCAGGCTAAAATACAACGACCATCCCACAGGATCGGGAGGAATCCATAATATGAATCCAAGAAGGAAAAAGAATAAGAAGCTCCCGAAAGGGGGGCGTAGTCCCCGCCACGGGAACGGTGGGAACATAAAGTCGTTTCGCAAAGGCAGGCGCAACCAGAGACGCGGGGGCGGCAGAACCGTATAGAAGCGGAGAATTACCCGTTTCCCGCCTGGAGAAAAGAATGTGCCAAAAATCTTTTGTCGTTCTTGGTGTCAGCCACCGCGTACAGGGGGACGAAGATTACCGCGATGCCTTTGATGACCCCATCTACAGGAACATCGTGAACGAGATGTTACGCGACGACCACATTGATTTTGTGGGCGAAGAGGCTTGCATCAACACTACCGATGCCCAAAGGATTACTCAGAATTTGCTTGGAGCCGGGCACTACCTCAACGTCGATCCTGTTTTTGAAGAAGACAAGAAAAGGTACGGCATCGGCGAGACGTGCTTGCCCCGTCCACTAACTGCGTTGCCAGTGGAGAGATGGGTCGTTCCAGAGAACGAGAAACGCGAAAAAATTTGGGTTGACCTACTCGTCGAAAGAACCGCTGCAAGAGGTCTGTTGATTTGCGGCTTCTACCATGCTTTCAGCGTTGCTGCTAAGTTGTTGAGCCGGGGATTTGAGGTTGAAGCACGCACTTACATACCTTGGGAGAAATTGGGGGCAAACTCTGCGAACATGAGACGCTAGGAGCCACGACCGGGCCGGACAATTTATGATATTCTTCACCTTCCCGCACCCTCTACCCAAACCAAAGTCCCGCCGAGGGTAGAGATGAACAAACTATACGAGCCGCTTCGAGACAGTTGGATCATCCGCGACCGTGAAAACGCGGAAGACAATCGCAATTCTCTGGGTTCGTCTCCAAAGCTCCAGCGCGTTTGTCAATCCAATTGTGGTTCAGCTATTCCATCAGTTCTTTGGTTTGTGTTTCACTTGAAGCTCCAAAATCTTGTCGAGAATGAGTTCGAGCGACGGAGATTTGTGCCCCTTGGACTTAGCCCTTATGATCAATTCACTTACAACTGTAGGCTTCTTCATGCAATCCTTGGGACTAGCAACTCCAAAAGCAGCCTGCAATTCAGCGATAATCTCATCGAAAACGCCAGCACTCAACTCCTCTCTCAAAGTCGTTTCAAGGTTAACTTTGAAGCAAGCGAAGCCCTCCTTTACACCGGACGGGTAATCCGATTCTGCCTCCCCCGCAACTTTCAAAAGAATACGGTTGGTTTTGGAAGTATCTTCTTGCCCGCCTTCATCGCTGTCCCAAATAAGATAAACCGGAATCCCTAACGCGCCGAAGATGAGAGCGGGACGATCTAAGTTGGCTTTTCCCATACAAGGGATGACGGAAATACCCAAAGCCTCCAAGCTGATACCTCTCGACTTCGCAGTTCCAAGAATTGTCGCAAGATCATCTTCACCTTCGACGAGGACGACCACATCGGCAAAGAATCCCTCGTTCATCCACGGCGTCATAATCGGTTGTAGTCTGGGCAAAAGGCTGCTTCCTGTCCATCTTTCACCGGGGCTTCCGCAGATTTTCCAAAGTGCCTCAGCGATTTGATTCATACTAACTTCGGCCACTTTAGAACATTTCGGCTTGTCCGTCTCACCCGGTATCTTCCTAAAAAGCCTTACCTGATCAAATCGGTCTAGGCCAACGAACATCGGTGAATGCGTGGAATAGATCACCTGAGTCTTCCGCGCTACACCTTCTATCGTGCCTTTCGATAAATTCAGCAGCAACGAAGCGAAATGACGCTGTCGGTTAGGGTGTTGGTAGACTTCAGGTTCTTCGATACACAAGATCAAATCCGAACGCTCTTTCGTCGCCTCTTGCGCTGCTTCATCGGGCATCGCTTTGGCAATTGCGAGGTGTTGCAGCATCGTCAGGATGAAAGCCCGCTGTAATCCGTGGCCACTTCTGTTTACGGTACATGGATAGCCATCCTCGGAAAGCGTCACGTCAGTTTTGGGGAGTGGTAATTGAACCTCACTGGACGGCAACCAATCCAATTCCACTTTTGCGTCGGCGACATAGGTGCCGAGTGTGCGGTTAAGCTGTTCTTGCAAGACTCGAAGTCCAGCCAGATTACTTGGGTTAACAATCTCGTCGTAACGCCTCTTCGTTTCTTCCTTTAACGCCTGTATGCTGCTGTGTGTAGCCAGCGAATTACGGACAACTAAATCAACGATCTCTTTCACAGGGGAATCTTTGCCCTCATCTGCGTCTGATCCTGCATCACGAACGGCGGGAACGTAGATCAATCTGGTAAACTTCCCGAGAAAGCCTTGCGCCACTTCGGTAAAGCCGAAAAACTGACCGTCATCGCGGCCACGAGAACATTGCTCTTGGTGCGTTTGTTCCCACTCCTTCAGTGCCCCATGCGCCTGATCCCTGCTACTCCACTCTGGTAGGTCTCCATATTCTCCGCTCTTTAAGCTTTGATATGCCCTTCTAGCCTCAGTTGCGTTGGGAGCGCCGCGAACAGTCCGAAAGTCTGGAATGCCAAGCCGTGAACCGTAATATTTGTGTTGCAATTTGCCTTCGGGGAAAGTGAAAACCCGCTCGACAGTAAGTTCATCTCCCTCCAAATAGCTGGCAAACCGCTCCTTTTCTTCCGCCCCAAGCTCTGTGAATGTGATGGCTATTTCAATAGGTTTACCTTGATCGCCGCCATAGCAGTCTCTTGAATCGAGTTTTGGACTGGCTTCGTAAAACAAACTCCAAGCTTTCAAAAACGTTGACTTGCCCGATCCGTTCGCTCCGACAAGTGCGGTCAAGTTTTCACAATTCAGGATTTCGCCTTTGATGCACCGGAAATGTTTGGCTTGAACTCTTTTGATCAACATACGACACAAACACGCGCCGGACCGCCCTGCAGCGGAGATATGCATTAAAGTGACTTACCGAGAGTCTATCAGTTTTGGTTTTGCGCGGGAAAAGAATCCGTCATTGCTCTAGTAATTTGCACGGTACGTAGCGATGTTATAGTCTCTCAACAACAACGTGAGGAGGCGGGGTGAACACGTACGAGATCATCAAGGACGCAATCCAGAATAAAAAGATTGTTGTCGCGTGGTATGACGGCTATGAACGGATTATGTGCCCGCACACCTTGGGCACGAAGAAGGGCCGCCCACAAGCACTTTTCTATCAGTTCGCAGGAAATAGCAAGAGTGGCTTGTCGCCCGATGGTTCGCCAAATAACTGGCGTTGCTTGTTCTTAGATCAGCTTACGAACGTCAGGTCAGAAGATGCCAAGGGCCAATGGCATACGGCTCCGAATCACTCCCGACCGCAGAGATGCGTGGATGTCATCGACGTTGAGGTCACCTACTAGCAGCATGCGCTAGCTGCGACTGCTGAACGCCATTCTTCCATGCCGCGTATTCGTTCGCTCGTTCTTTTGCTGCGGGGCCGGAGAATATGGTTACGAATACGCGCCCCTCATTGTCGATTGCTTCTACTCGCCACTCGTCCGGGCTATGCTTTGATTCAACGGCTTCATAGTTCATGACCTACCCCCTTGAAATGGGAGACTACACCAGTTTTGATTCCCGCCAAGAGAAAACTATAAGTGGAACACCGTACCTGTCATGGCGAGGGATACGGTACCACTCATAGGCCCCCGCTTTCCCGCTGACACCCGGCTTAGTGCATCTAAGACAATCCGAATGCCGCCACTTGGCCGAGCATCTCGGTCAAGGCGTTCTCGAATTCTCGGGAAACGTCATCGTACCCCGTTTTCGCATGAGCAATCTCATGAAGCAGCGTGCCTGCAAAATCGGGCAATGACCCAAGTTGCTTCCTGAGAACGACGATGCTGTTGGAAGCCTCATCCCAAAGCCCTTGAGTGATGCTTCCGGTCAGGAAGTCAGGTCTCATCGTTTCCGAGACCCTAATGCTTTTCACCTTTCTCGGAAGACCACCGACCAAAGCTGCTATTCTCTCTCGCTGCTCGAAGACCTTCCGCTCAGATGCCGTCAGCTTCTCAGGGCTCACAAACTTGAACTCGAAGCTTTCCGCCCACTCCCTCTGGTACACGCCGAGGTCACGAACCGGGTTGCCCTTCAAGTCGGTGATGCCCAGCAAGGATTCCTTGATGTTCTCGGGCACGGTCACGATCTTCATGCCGTCAGACTGTGCGTGGTCGATGGCGTCCCTAAACGTATTGAGATCGTTTGCGGTGACGAAGACGACCTTCTTGGATGCATTCAATATCTGACAGGCATGGACAGCAACATCCATCCATTTCACTTCGTCATGATTCGTACCAGCTTCTAGCTCTTGCAAATCGTTCGCCAGTGTGTCCGCAACAGCATCCGCGTTCGAAGCTAGGAGCATTTGCTTCACTCGATCAGTGTATGCAGTCCGTCCGACATTGGTGCGCTCCCGGTTGAGCGCCTTCCGCATCGTGGCTGTCAAAGAAGTAATGTTGTAGGAGAAGGCAAAATTTTCCTCCTCAGCCACGAGCATTCCCGTCACATAGATTCTGGCATTTCGAGCGCCGCCTTTCGCAAGGATTTGCCCGTAGCTGGTCTCGTCCAGCACGGATTGGTTAGAGAACTTCAGGAAGAAGTTTCTTGCGGTAGCAATGTCAGCGTCGCCCACACCTTCCAGAGCAACATCAGTCCCCACGAAGGCAGGGTCGTCTGGAGGGTTGATGATTGCATGGAGGGTGACCACATCCGGGAATCCATGCTTGGGGGTCTGCCCAAGGGTGATGTCACCGTGCTTCGAACGAATGAGAACTTTGATCTTGTGGCGGTTCAAAGTAGCGAGCGCATCCTTCAGACCGACGCCGAACTTTCCGATCACACGGCCAGGGTTCTTCAGTTTCTCTTGATTTTCATTTTGGGTCAGGTGCTCGTACTTGAGTCCCCGCCCAAAATCCCTGATGTGCCAAACGGGCTGCCGATCCTTTGAGATTTCAACGTCTTTGGAGTTGGTAAGAACTTGCTCGTCCAGAGCGTTGGCGATGACCTCACGTACCGCATGGCAAGTTTCCCAACCTTCCAGAATCTTCTCGATATTTAGATCAAATCTCCGTTCTGCTGGTTCGGCCATGCTGTACTCCCTATTTCAATGAGCTGCAAATCGTGGACCGCAAAATGACCGCAAATGGACCGCAAAACCCTGCCGATGGTCCCCAAAATACGCTTTTTTAGGGTAACAGTACCCACTCTAAGTCATTGATAGCAAAAGAGGCAGTCTTGGCTTATCGCTTTATGAGTCCGCTGCTCTAACCGCTGAGCTACGGGCCCCGCTCGATTCCAACATCTTACACTGAAAAGTCTTGTCTCAAATCTTGCCGCGCGAAATGGAGCCTGAACACCGTTTCAGAGCTGGCGCGTCCGCAATGATTAGTATCCGGAAAACGCTCCCCCGATTAGCAGCACCGTCGCCGCCAGCCATTCCTGCAAGATCAATTCGCCAATCGCGAACATGCAGCAATAGACCATCGCGCAGCCCATAATCCAATCAAACGCATTGGCTCCGAGATCGCGAACCGGTTTGATCTCCGGCGCAAGGGCCGCAATGTGTTTCCATCCGTGAACCGTTGGGCGCACGCGCCGGTAAAACTGCAGCAGCCGCTCTTCTGATTCCGGCCGCGTCAGCAGCGTGGTGAACAGCCACA
>WNEZ01000155.1_pt1 | contig 52340 bp, 44 predicted proteins | sample 5400521 | NCBI WGS metagenome assembly WNEZ01 (sample SAMN13153339, study PRJNA577476) | soil metagenome | isolation source: 120 cm saprolite under Douglas fir tree site 2 hole 1 replicate 1 | place: USA:California | collected 2015-04-18
TCTTGCACTCCAAAAGCCGGGAACACATCCGTATTAGAAAATTTAGATATGCCAAAATCGCTGTTCTGTGCCGACGTTCCCTGGTGGAAGAAGCCGAACCCGGGTGCACCAGATGTGATCGCGGAATCGATACCCTGGATCACTCTCTTGCCGTTGATGTAAGCCGTGATCACATTTCCGACGATGGTGCCTGTGACTACGTCACCATTCTGACAGGCAGCGCTTGGCCCCTTGAGTTCCGCAAATGGAGGTGTGAAGTCGTCGGGGGGGCCATTGGAACGACCCATCTGGATATATGAATCGGCAGACGGGGTACCGACTCGACAGTTGATGTTGTACGTTTTGCTGACGTTCTGGGCGAACGTGCCGCGAAGCCTGATTTCTACCTCATCGTAGTCGCTGTTCGTACCAGCGGCGCCATCCCACCACACCACGATCTGCACGAATTGATCACTTCCCCAATTGCCAGTCACCAAAGCCGCAGAATCAGTATAAGGGGGAGGTATCGTTCCTGGCTGCGTCCCAGAGGCGCGGCTGCCCGCACTGGTTACGTTGGACCCCTTTGCCCCGGGACACAATGTGAAGTCGCCACAACTCCCGCCGTTGATCCAGTTCCCACCCTCCGAGATGGGGTTCTCGGTGCTCTCAAAGTTCGTCGTATAAACCCTGTGCAGCGGTGGGATACCTACTCCCGCCGACGGTGGAAAGAAAATGGCGAGGCACGTCTCGAGCCGGGCATGATGTCTGCGACGCCACCAAACCGTAGCCCCAGCGGTGATAACCAGCGCGAGCATGGCCGTGATGATCGCAACCTTTCGATAACCGGTCACTCGTTCTCTTGTCTCGGCTCGGCGGGGTCGCTGAGCGTCTTGCGATTGCTCAAGCTTTCTTCGCTGTACTGCGAGTAGTCTCGGCTAGTGTAGTGCGTCGTGCAGATTGACGTTTATTGAGGGTGTGGCGAGCGCGTTTCACTTTTTCCAGGATGTCGGCGGCTCGCGCGGTCCAGATGAACGGTTTCAGGCTTTCATTGTGGCGGTCGATGTAGGTGCCGATGGCCATGATGAGTTCTTCCAGGTCGTGGAAGACGCCGCGCCGGAGCCGATTTTGAGTGAGGTCGCGAAAGAAACGTTCGACCATGTTCAGCCAAGACGCGCTGGTGGGAGTGAAGTGCAGATGAAAGCGCGGGTGCCGCACCAGCCAGCGCTGCACTTTGGGGTGCTTATGGGTGGCGTAGTTATCGCAGATCAAGTGAAGTTGCCGATCGGCCGGGATGGTCTGGTCGATCAGGCGGAGAAACTTGAGCCACTCTTGGTGCCGATGGCGCTCTTGGCACAGGCCAAAGACTTCGCCGTTGGCTGCATTCAGCGCGGCAAACAAGGTGGCCGTGCCGTTGCGTTTGTAATCATGCGTCAGGGTCGCGCCGCGCCCGCGTTTCAACGGCAGGCCAGGCTGGGTACGGTCCAGAGCTTGAATCTGGCTCTTCTCGTCGGCGCACAGCACCAACGCGTGTTCGGGCGGATTGAGATACAGACCGACGATGTCTTCCAGTTTCTCCGCGAACTGGGGATCCTTACTGATCTTGAACGTTTCCACGCGATGCGGTTTCAATCCGTGGGCGCGCCAGATGCGCCGCACGCTGGCTTCGCTGATACCGACGACCGCCGCCATGGTGCGCGTGCTCCAATGCGTGGCGTTGGACGGCTGCTGACGTGTGGTCAGGGTCACGACGCGTTTCGTCAGGCGGCTACCGATCTTGGGCTTGCGACCGGGCCTGTGCGCGTCTTTCTGCAACCCCGCCACGTCCAGTGCGAGGAAGCGCTTGCGCCATCGGGAAACCTTTTTCGGCGTAATGGCCATGCTGGCGGCAATTGCTTTGTCCTGCTGGCCGGAGGCTGCGAACAACACGATGCGCGCGCGCTCCGCCACCCGCACCGGGAGGGATCGGCTGCGCGCTTGGGATTCCAACACCGTCCGTTGCTCCGAACTCAACCTAATGGCAGGGGCTATGCGCATCCGCAACCGTCTCCTTAATCATAAGACGCGCGCGGATCGATAAAGGTTGTTAGTTACGACGCACTACACTAGTTCGTGAAACTTCTCTTTTTGCTTCCACAACTGCCAGGGCGCGGCTCCGGTGCTGTACAGCTCGTCCAGTTCTTGCTTCTCCTTAAACGTGTCCATGCTCTTCCAGAAACCCCCGTACGCGTGCCCCATCAGTTCCTTTGCCGCAATCAGCCTTCGAAACGGCTCGTGCACCAGTTCTTCCCCAGCGTTTATGTAGTCAAAAATTGACCGCTTGAAAACAAAGTAGCCACCGTTGATCCAAATGTCAGAATCGCTGAGCGCCTTGATTTCCTCGACAACCCCTCCGCCGTTCATGGAGACATGATGAGCGCTCATGCTTGGTCGAACACAGAGAAAGGCCGCGGTTTTCTTCTGCTCATGGAACGCTTCGATCAGTTCCGGAAGGTGAAAGTCTGTCAGATTGTCGCTGTAGTTCGCCAGAAACACTTTGTCGCCATCGAGGTATTTCTCTATGGCTTTCAATCTTTGACCGATATTCGCATTGGCGCCTGTGTCAACAAACGTGATGGTCCAGTCTTCGATGTCTCGATTGAAGACCTTTACGTCTCTGCCACCGTTCAGCATCACGAAATCATTGGATACCAGCTCGCTGTAATTGACAAAATAGTTCTTAATGACGTCAGCGCGGTAGCCAAGGCAGAGAATGAAATCCTTGTGACCGAAGTGGGCGTAGTACTTCATGACGTGCCACAAGATCGGCCGGTCGCCAACATTGACCATGGGCTTGGGAGTACTCTCTCCCGCTTCTCGGATTCTCATGCCCAGTCCACCGCAAAAAAGTACTACTCTCATGGGGCTACCTCCAGCTTATTGGCTTTGGCTGTGCGCCTTGCTCATACTGTGATCGTCAGTCACAGATCGTCGCTTCCGGGATCGGAATGATGAATTTTCCGCCCCACTCACGGACGAAGGACATCTGCTGCATAATCTCAGTTTTCAAATTCCACGGAAGAATCAGGAGGTAATCGGGCCTGGTTTCGCGGATTTTGTCGGGGTGGTAGATTGGAATGTGCGTGCCCGGTGTAAATCGCCCCTGCTTGTAAGGGTTGCGATCCACGGTATAGTCGATTAGGTCCTTTCCGACCCCGCAGTAATTCAATAACGTATTGCCTTTTCCTGGGGCGCCATATCCAACGATCGATTTTCGTTCCTCCTTCGCCCGGATCAGGCAACGAAGGAGTTGGCGTTTTGTCCGTTTCACTTTCTCCGCAAAAGACCGATAGCGCTCGAGCTGCGTCAATCCCGCAGCTTCTTCCCTGGCGAGTAACTCCATTGCCCGGGCGCTAACGGGCTTCGATGTGTCTTCCGCGTGCCGGCCAAAAACGCGCAAGGATCCGCCATGCGTAGGCAATTCCTCTACGTCGAACAACACCAGGTCGTATGCGTTGAAGGTTTCTTTCGCAGTGAGAAACGAAAAATAGGAAAAATGTTCGTGATAGATCGTGTCAAACTGGTTCTCTTCCATCAGCCGCAGCAGGTGCGGAAACTCGAGCGTGAAAACGCCTTGCGGCTTCAACAGGATCTTTATTCCGGCGACAAAGTCACAAAGATCGGGTACCTGGGCAAGAACATTGTTGCCGACCAGCAGGTCTGCCTGCGTTTTGTCGTGCACCAGTTCGGCAGCCAGCTGTTTGCCAAAAAACCTTACCAGGGTCGAAACTCCCTTCTCCTCCGCGACTTTCGCAACGTTTGCGGCAGGCTCGATGCCTAGCACCGGAATGCCCTTTTTCACAAAATACTGCAGCAGGTAGCCGTCGTTGCTGGCAAGCTCGACCACCAGACTTTCCCTGCTGAGGGGAAAACGATCGAGCATCTGCTCGGTGTACCGCCGGCAATGATCAAGCCAGCTGTCCGAATACGACGAAAAATAGGCGTATTCGCTGAAGATGTGATCCGGACTTACAAACTCTTCCAACTGGACCAGGAAGCACCGTTCGCACACAAATACATGCAGGGGATAGAAGCGCTCCATCTCGTTGAGTTGGTCCAGCCGCACGTAGCTTTCGCAGAGCGGCGACATGCCCAGATCCACGAAGGTGTGCTGCAATTCCGCTTTGCAAAAGCGGCACACGCTCAGCGGTCGAACGACCTCATTTTTCTCCGCCAAACTTGCCGTCTCGGCCATCTATCTCCCCTTGCTCACTGCCAGCCGGTCCAAAGCTTTTTGTGCAGCCGCCTCCCCACTAATGAAGGATTCGTCCGTCCAGATGTAGAGCCAATCCCCGTATCGCCCGCAATAAGCGATGCCCACATCATCCAGATATCCATGCACGGTTGCCAATGCAGCAGCGCGGTCCAGGTCGAAGATCACTTGCGCAAAACGGCTCACATGAACGTTCGTGTGCAGGATCTGGTCATTCTCCCGCAATACTCCGCATCGTTTCAGGTCCGCCATGACCGGTGCGACGTAATCCTCCGGCCTGCCCGTCAGCGGTTTGTATTTCTGGGAGAAATAAATCTCCGCCTGAATGCTGCCGCACCCTGGGGGAGCAACGTGAGGTGAGAACATATGCGGAAAACTGAGCCGGCTAAAGCAGATGTCGCGGTCGTAAAAATAGATCCATTGCCCTTCCGACAGGTCGAGACGATTGATCCCAAGATTGACGATCACGCAACTTGTACAAGCCAGTTTGTTCGCTGCTTCCACTACGTCCGGCGGAGCCCCCACAATCATCGGAACCAGTTCCGTCAGTGGAATGGAAGAAACCAGCGCGTCATATCCGGCGCTAAGTCCGTTTGCAAAGTGAAGCGTTTGGGCCGCCGGATCCAGCCGTACGAGTCGATGTCCCAAGTTGATCTGCGTCCGTTGCGGCAGGAAGCTCATGTAGGAGACAAACCCGTCATAGGTGGGATAGCGGACATGATCGACATAGTGAACGTGAGCCGTCTCATGAGAAAGCGCACCGGCCAATACTTCTTCGAGCTTTGCGCGATAGAGCCGCGGCCCAAGCCAGTCGGTGCTCATGTTATCCGCGGTCGTGGTATGAAACTTGAAGCCATATTCCATGGGGAACGTTTCCGCAAATGTCTTACCATAGCTTGCAATCAACCAGTCCGCGTAGTTACAGATCGGTTTGCGTTCTGGATTATTCTGCTGATCGTTGTGGGCCTCGATGAAATCCTTCAGACACTTCAGCACGAGATCCTTCGGCAAGCCCGACAAATTGCAGATCGCGGGGTGCTTGATCCAGTGCCCGCGCCAGTAGTTATTGGGACGAGCCTGAATCACCTCATACTTTTCATTGACGCTCTCGGCGAAAAGTTTTTGTAGACGCTCATGCTTTGTGAAAGAGACATGCGGCCCCTCATCAAAAATAAAGCCGCTAGGGTGCTTGAACGAAGCGGTATGACCGCCGTAATAGTCGTTCTTGTCGTAGGTGACCGAGGGCACACCTTCCTCGTGTAATCGGTAAGCTGCTCCCCACCCTGCCATGCCTGTGCCTAAAATCGCGACTCTTCCCACCATCTAGCTTTCCTCCATGTCCCCCAGATGCACCGCGTCGAACCCCACATCGATCAACCTGCGATAGCCCTGTAAATGTCCGGAGAACGCTTCAGGTCCTCGCGGTACCACTCCACCGTACGCTTTAATCCTGTTTGCAGCGAGACTCGAGGCTGCCACCCAATTCTGGCAAGGGTTTCGGCGGTCTCGGCGATCCGGGTTGGTTCCATGGGCCTGTCTGGTATAGCGCCAAACTCCACCTTTCCCTCAGCCCCGAGCACCTTAGCCAATTGCTCCACGATGCCTCGGATCGAAATCAGTGAACCCGACCCCAATTCCAAGGTCGCACCTTCCACATCCGGGGTCTGAGCCAGTGCCAGAAAACCGTCCACCACGTCCGACACGTAGATCCAGTCCACCAGGCGCTCCCCACTGCTGACTCTCGGCCGTCCTCCTTGTAGCAACGAAAGCGTTACATACGGAATCAGCTTGGTGAGATCTTTCTGCGCTGGCCCGTAGACCATGAATACCCGCGCGATAACAACCGGTGACTTATAGAGAGCGTGAAACATTCGTGCGTAGCCACTGCTGGCCCATTTCGCAGCAGCATACGGCGCTGCGGGAAATCTCTCTCCGTTCTCAACTTCTGGTTCCGCCAGAGAGCCGGTCAGCACAATGCGTTGACAATTGGATGTGGCTGCAACGGCAAGAAGGTTAACGGTGCTCTGTAAGTTGCTCTGGAATGTCGGAAGGACATGCTCCAGGTCAGGAGCGCCTTTGACGTGACTTGCCAGATGGAAAATGATGTCCGGCCGGACCTTGCCGATGATGTTCTTGACCTCGGCTAGACTTGCGAGATCCGCCTGCCACCACTGCTGGTCCCCGCCGTCAACAGGATGCTGCGATCGGCAGACGGCATGGACTTCTGCTCCCTCTTGGGACAAACGACGGCACAAATGAGAACCGATAAAACCGTTTGCCCCTGTGACCAACACCCTCTGGCCGCCGAGTTGTCTCTGTGTTAGCACGCTAAAAGTACACTTATAGAAGACCTACGCACTGACGTGACCGAACTTATCAACGTCGGAAGTGAGCTCCGGAAGCGGCCACCGCGCACGCTGTTCCGCCCAGAGCGCTTCGGCTTCCCCGCCAGCGCGCGACTCCACATCGCGCACGGAAATCACGTCGTCCTTCGAAACATCCCGCAGCAGCCTGCAGCCTTCGGAGAGACCCATGGGCAGCGCTGCCATCGCGCGAGCGTTCGCGGCATTGTCGATGAGTCCATAGGAACAAAATCCGCCGATGCCGTCGAGAAGTTGGCCGGCCTTCAAATCCCTCTTGGCAACGGTAACCACTTCGCAGACTGGACCAGCGATCGGCGTGACGGTTGGATCGTGGTGGATTGCCGCACGGCCGATCGCCGCGGCAATCTGGATGTGAGGCAGGTGATAGGGGGTGTAGAACACATAGAAGGGGCCATCACCTAGCTTGTAGTAGGCCAATTGCAGCTTCTTGAGCGGAGAGTCCTCGTAGACGACCACGAATGCACCGGTATGAGGAGCGGCCCCTACCGCGTAGTCGACCAACCCCGCCTCAAGCATCTCGTGGGCAGAAAGTAGGTTGGCGATTTCTCGCACGTGAGTGCAGGACGGCCCATACATTCCGCGCCGCCCAACGCGAAATCCCGTTGCATTGGCGAGGATCGTGGTCTCCATCGAAAGCTTGGTGGCGTCTGCAAACGAAGTCACTTTCCTGACATCGAGCTGGTGTTTTTCCGCGAAGCCCCGCTGCGTGTCGGGTGTTCGATAATAGTCGACCATGCCCTTAATGTTGCCTGCGGCAACCGGACGAAGGCCCAGCGCACGGAGATAACGAACGAGGCTCATCGCGACGCCCGGTTCTTCACCATCCGTGTGTGTCACCACAACCCCGGCTTCATCTGCCTTAACTTTGAGGATGGGGCCAAGCAGCGAATCCAGCTCCGCGTTGACCAGGACGACATGCTTGCGGTGACGAAACGCATCCAAAACAACCCGCGCTGCGACCTCGATTGTTCCGGTAGCCTCCACCAGTACATCAATCGCTTCACAGTGAGTTAGGACCGACGGATCATCGGTCAGCACCGGTGAGCCCCGGGCGATTGCCGCCTCTGCCTGATCTGCAGAATTGACGGAGCTCCACTCTGAAATTCCAGCTTCCCGAAATGCTCTCTCACAGTGTTCCCGCGTCCGATTGGCGATAGCTACAAGGCGCATCCCAGGAACCGGCGTTCCCAGGTGCAGTGCGATGGCGCGACCTGACGCACCAGTTCCTACCAATCCAACTCGGATCGGATGACCCCTGTTTTCGAGCTCTCGAAGAGCGGTATCTATCACCACGCCTTAGGTACCCCAGTTCGTCGGGCCGTCGTCTGCAACATGTCAAACCTTGTCATATTGCACTGCAGGCAGCAACGCTTGCCCCGTCTAATCCAGTTCTCCCCACCTTGCGAAACTGCTTATGTCCGCACTACTGACCGGCTGGCAACACGTTCATACCGATCTGCCAGATTTTCGAAATGCTCGCTCGCATCTCAACAGCGTCGCCCCGAAACAACGCCTGATCTGACTCCAGGCGCAGAGGATTCGCGCCGGCTGTTTCCATCAACGCTTACATTGTCATTGAAACTTCCACTCACATTTCCAAGGTCAGATCGACCCGCCTCGCGTCCAAACATCTTCTCCACTGTTTGTTTTGGATTGCCAATCAAGTCCAGTATTTTAGTGGTCAGCGCGCTGGCGAATTTGACATACGAGAAGGGATGGCCAGACTCTTCCAGCTTTTTCAAATGAAACTTCCAGAATCCGCTCTCTTGGGAATGGAATACGCTCGCTGCCAGGTGCTCATAGTAAATGTGTAGAGTCTGTTCCACCGATTTAGCTAACTCTTTGCGAGTAAGATAACAGGGACCATACTCTACGAGATCAGAGAGAAAGGAGGGATCGTGTGTGCTCAGCGACCTGCAGTGGGTGCTGATTGCGTCTGCATGAATTCTCTCATAGGACAGTACCTGATGCACAAAGCCAAAGTCAGTGTGCTGAAGGTATTTATAGCAGGCGCTCACGTCAGCATGGGGGGTCGAGTTGGGGTAGAAATTCTCTTGCCCTCTGACCAAGTCTGACCGATACAACAGTGATGTTGGACTTCCAAAGACGTAAGGGCCGCCCAGCAATTGCGCGCGACAGACTTCCCGCCCGGGAATCACCGTGCTGGGATATGGAAGTTCAGTCCACTTGATGCGCCAATCCCGCCCGTTGGCGCCTCCGCCACTGAGCTGGTAGGAACCAACAATTCCAACCGATGGGTGAGCCTCGGCAACGCCTACCATCCGCTCAAGGCATTCCGGATACAGCCAGTCATCGGCTGAGACGTCCTTACAGTACTTGCTATCGGGCGAAATAAGGCGGAACGCTCGGTTGTGGTTGGCAATGATGTCAAGCAGCTTGTCGTTGTTATGGACGCGAATACGATTGTCTTTGGCTACGTATTCTTCGATGATTTGCAGCGTCCCATCTGTGCTGCAGTTATTGACAATCGTGTATTCCCAGTTTGAGTACGTTTGTGTCCGCACGCTTTCAATACATTCCCTAATGTACAAAGCGCCGTTGTAAACTGGAGTTACGATACTGACAAGTGGCTGCTCGGCGGTGCTCATTTCTTGCGTCTCCAGGATGCTTATCTACTCGCTCTGGGGAAGTTCCTCTATTGCTGGCTGGACGACATCATCATCTTGGCATCATCACATCGGTTCGTATCGCAACTATTGGTCTCGACCCGTTCCAGCCAAATCTCTCGCCAGTACGGATACATACTCTTCGGGCAGAGCATGCGACAGGGGCTATAGCGCGCCTGACACACAACCGTATCGAGGACTATACAGGGTGTCTTCATTGTAACCATCTTTCCCGTCTTCTCATCGATGATCTGATTGACCCGCCTGAGGACCCGGTAAGTTTTACCGCAGTACGGAACTAGTTCTGCGTCCCAATACATGCCTCGGTTTCTGTTGCCCTCATCGACGGATTTCAGGATTTCCTGGTGCGGTTTCACGCGCACCAGTTCCCCGGGCTGCAGATTCAGTGTGGCCGCGGGCGTCGGTTGTCCCGGGGGAATCTGCCCTGGCGTTCGCGGAAACCGGGTGCCGCCCCAGAGCGGATGGAACTTGTTGTAGAACCAGCGCATGGCCGGCCCGACTCCAATGCCAGCCTGACTGAGGTGATAGTACATTGAATAAACCAATCCGCTAATAATGCGCTCGATTCCCACGTTTCCGGACCAGTAGTCCTCGAAGTAGTGGCGCAGGTCCCACCACGCCAGATATGTCGTTGCGTATGGGATTTGCGTGGTCTGACAGATGTAGGTTGGACCGCCGTCGTTAGGATCGGGTACTTGAGTGTTAGCCCAGATTTTCGATTCACTGGATCGAGCGCCTGGCGGAGCATTTCCATCTCCTCCAGACGGCGCCTCCAGACGCACCAGTGCGTCGTCCGCCTTCCGGCTAACCGGCTTCAGCCACGCCTCTTTCCAGTAGAGCAGGCAATCGGCCTGACATCCGTCATGCGCCGCTCCATCACAGCGCGTTTCCAGGTGGACCGTCCGATCCAGCCGCCGAGTGCGGTTCGGGGCAGGCGTCGTGTAATCGCAAGTCTTGTGCGCCCGTTTGTAGACCTGGAATCTCTGTCCACAAAACTTGAACATTTCCGGCATGAACGGCATTCCGTCGAGTCGCCCGTTGCCGTCGAGGGTTCTGAGGATCTCGTCCTTGCTTCGAACTTCCACCCAGTCGCCTACGCTCAACCTCTTTCTCATCATCCTGTCCTCAGGCAGATACTCGTGTTAACCAGAAGGGTAACGCTTCCAGACTTGGCCCACAATGTACTACCCTCATGCTCAGTCTCATCTCTTATGAGCGCAGTAGCCCGCCGGTTACTTGCGGTAATCTTGTGGTGGTTACCTTCGATGAAGTCGAAAGGTGTCTCGGCTCATTCGCACGCCATTATGCCATGTGCCGGTACAGAAGCTTGCCGGCCCTGGACAGGGCAGCGTCCGGCAGAATCGAGAAGAATTGACGCACGAGCCTGGCGTCCCAGCGGCGAATTCTTTGTTCCCGTTCGGGCCGTGGGTACCGGTAATAGGTCAGCAATCGGCTCGTAGCGCCGAATCTGTCTTTAAAAGTAATCAAACCGTTATTGTCCAGATCGGAACGGCCCAAATCGATGCGCTGCCCTCCGGAATTCCTGCTTTCCTCGATAAGCCTCCAGAAAAGAAGCGGCATGCCGCCGAGGCTGTGAAATCTTTGGTCTGAGCAACCATATTTGTAGACTGCCGTGGCCCCCTGGCGTAGGGTGAGCATCGCTGCGATCGGATTGCGATCCTTGCGAACAATCCTGACCTGAAGCGTATCCCCCATCGATTCGATCAGGTTTCTAAACCAGGCTCTTGGTTGAGGAATCGCTCGATGGCGCCGTCTGGTAACCAACAGGAGGCGGTAGAAATCGTCCAGAAGGTGTTCCGAGCGGCCGACTTCGTACTCCATTCCCTGCCCTTCAGCCCGTCGAATCTTTCGCTGGATCGAATCCTTGTGCAATCTCCGGAAAATCTGTTCCAAACTCGGAGTTATGTCGAGCTCGTGAAAACAATATGTCCGGCTCTTCTGCAAACCAGGGCCTGGATTGTGAACCGGCGACAGCGGCCGAAGTTCCAGGTACTTCCACCGCTTCCGGTCGCATTCTGTGCACAACCAGCGGATAAGATCGAGGCACTGACCGGATTCATTCAGCAGAGGCTCACAATGGTCGGTAAACGGCAGCGAGACCAGCCTGGTTCCGGTGAGCCAGCTGGAGACGCGGCAGAAAACAATGCCATCCTCTAGCGGGCGGCCCACCGGTGAACTGGTCAAGGCAAGCGGTTCATACCCATACGTACGAGCCAAAGCCTGCAGCCAGCCGCGTTGATGAAACGCGGACGCCTTTGGGTGACGAGCGACCAACTCGTCCCACCGGTTGTCCGCAACGGGGTCTATGATATTGATGCTCATCGGTTCTCATGCCCCGTTGGCCCGCATTCTCCACCAGGCTGCCAGGGAAGGACCCCAGCCTCAGCAGGTTGATTCACAAGCAGCTTTGCCTCATTGATCGCCAGTCATCCCACGGATGGTTCGAAGGCGTCTTGGACGCGCGCGTCCCCAGCGGAGCCTGAACTTTGCTGGGAATATATCTGGGAACGGTCAGCGCTAAGAACCTGGTCATACGCCTCCTCGGGCTCATATACGGCGACATAGCTACCCCGATTTGAAAATGAGAACGGAACGCACAACAGATTTTTCAGCCGTGTCCTTAGTGCGTCGCGTTTCTCGGGAGGGACGAAGAAGAGCATAAAGCCACCGCCACCAGCGCCCAGCAGCTTGCCCCCAAGAGCGCCCGCACTGAGCCCGGCCTGGTAGATCTCATCGATATTGGCGTTGGAGATTTTTTGTGTGAGCGTCCTTTTGATCTGCCAGCTCTCGTGCAACAACCGGCCAAATTCATCTAATGAGCGCTTCGGATTCGTAACAATGGCCTCGGCTTCATCGACTAATTGAAGCATGGCGTCTAACTCCCGCCTCTTGTGAGGCGTCATCTTCAACTGTTCCTGGGCGATTTCCGAGGCAGTGCGAGAGAATCCGGTAAAGTACAGCGCCAGGTGCTGTTCAAGTTCGGTCAATCGATTAGGCGAAGTGAGAATACGGTTTACCTCAATCGATCCATCGGTGTGAAAATTGATTCGATTGAACCCCCCATAGGCAGCGCTAACTTGATCCTGAGCGCCGACCGCCTCTTTAAGCAGCTCCTGTTCCACATGGATGGCTTCGGTTGCAAGAGTCTGCTTGTCGCGCATCTGGTTCCTGAGAGCATAAAGGCCAAGGAGCAACCCCACCGTAAACGCGGAACTGGTACCCAAACCGGTCCGGGCCGGAAGATCAGCTACGTGGTGGATCTCTACTCCCTCCTGAATCCCAAGGAATTGCAAGCAAGCACGCACCGAAGGGTGTTGGATGACATCGTTCTTATTGACGTTCTCAACCTTCGAGTACGAAATGCGACTGTGGTATTCAAAAAAGGGTGGCAACCACCGGCTGGTGATATAGCAAGACTTGTCAATGGTGGTGGACAGTACGGAACCGCCGTACTCGCGGTACCAAACCGGATAGTCGGTGCCCCCACCGAAGAACGAGATGCGAAGCGGAGTGCTAGTGATTACCATGTACGCCTTTCAGCGAAATCCGTGCATCGGCACGCCTCTTTCAATTGCTCTATCGTGTGGTCTGCTCTTCTATTGATTTCTGATTGCCGACGGACGGAAGTATCTTGCGCACGGCATCAAGCAAGGATTGTGCGGCTACATCGGCAGTGCCGCCGTCAATTTCGTCGCTACTTACCAGCCGAGCGGTTTTGCATCCCGCGTTCTTGCCCGCCTGAACATCGTCTTCGGAATCACCAATCATCCAGGAAAGAGCCAGATCGACCTGATGTTCGCTGGCTGCTGACAGCAGCATGCCGGGAGAAGGTTTGCGACAACTGCAGGGCGGCTGCTTCTCGTGCGGACAGTAGTACACCGCATCGATCATGGCGCCGGCGGCAGCTAACTCGTCGCACATTCTCCGGTGGAGCGCGTCCACGCCATCTGCAGTAATCAACCCCTTGGCGACACAGCGCTGATTACTCACGACGATGATCCGAAATCCGGCTTCTCTGAGCAGAGAGATCGCCTTGGCCACGCCTGGAAAAAAGTGCATTTCTTCCCAACAGGTGACGTATGCGCCTTCCGGCGCTTTCCGGTTGATTACGCCGTCACGATCCAGAAATACGGCTCTGTTCATGAAATATTGTCTGCTCGACAAGCTCTGAAATGACGTGGCCGACCAGGATGTGGCATTCCTGAATGCGGGGGGTTTCATTCGAGGGCACACAGATACAATAATCAACGGCCTCCTTGAGTTTTCCACCGGTGCACCCCGTCAACGCCACTGTATGCAGACCCATTTTCTTCGCCACCGTCAAGGCCTGAAGCACATTCGGCGAATTGCCCCTAGTGGAGATACCGATCGCGACATCCCCGGATCTCCCTAAAGCCTCAATCTGTCGTGAAAAGACGAAATCAAACCCGTAGTCGTTCCCGATGGCAGTAACACAAGAAGTGTTTACAGACAAAGCTAACGCGGGCAGCGCGGGCCGGTCGAATGCGAACCGGCCAACAAATTCTGCTGCAATGTGCTGAGCATCTGCTGCGCTACCTCCGTTGCCGAAGAGAAGCACCTTGTTACCCTTCCGCAACGCTCCAATCAGAATTTCGCTTACGCGAGCGATCAGCGGCACCACCTCTGCACTGCTGACCAGGCGTTCCTTCGCGGCGATCGATTCCCGGATCGACCGGATTACACGCTGCGAAAAATCATCTCTTTCTGTCATTGCAGTCTCCACGCTCTCACGGCTCAGAATCAGGTTGTGGCTGGGACAGGGCTGCCTCATACAGCCGATCGCAGAGCTGCTGCGCTCGTGCATAGTCTTCGGGAGTACCGATGTCAATAAACATCCCTTCCTGCTCCATCGCATATATGCCCTGGCCGACGAGCCGCGGAAATACATCCTTCTCCAGGCTTGCCGCCCCTTCTGGGATGTGTCCGAGAACGGCGCGGTTGAGGATGTATACGCCTCCATTAATCAGTTCCGGACGATCGCTCCCGGCTTTTTCCATAAAGCCGGTCACGCGGTTTTGATCGTCGAGATGCACAGTCCCGTACCGGTTTGCATTGTCCACCTTCACCACAGCCATGCTAGCCAGCCCCTTATGCTCACGATGAAATCGAATGAACCGATGGAAATCGACCTCAAGAAATGAGTCACCATTCATTACCAGAAAGTCGAAAGCATTTTTCAAGTGGTCCTGAGCAAACTTGATGGCCCCCGCCGTGCCGAGCGGGTGCGGTTCCTTGGAGTAGCCAATGTCTACGCCCCAGCCACTGCCATCGCCAAATTCGCTTGCAATCCGATCAGCGAGATAACCGGTACACATCACCAGATGGCGGATGCCCTGAGATCGAAGTTGTCGGATCAATAACTCAAGAAACGACCGATTGCCAACTGAAGCGAGAGGTTTGGGGGTGGACGGCACTACGGAGCGCAGCCGTGTTCCCATCCCGCCCACCAGGAGAACAGCCGGCATGTCCCGCATCATACTCATGTCAGCGTTATCACAATCAGAAAAGTCCTGAAGCACCGGCTCCCACTAGGCCGTCTGACTCCAGTACTTCAGCATGGACCCAAGAGTTTGTTCAAGAGATCGCCGCGGCTTCCAACCAGTGTCTCGGCGGAGTTTCTTTGTGCTGCCAAAAATAATCTTCTCCTCGGAGGAACGCATGAGTTGGGCAGCCGGTCGAATTGTTACCTTTACGCCCGCCAGGCGGATTGCCATGCGCAATAGCTTGCCAACCTGGTGCGTTCTAGCCGCACAAAGGTTGTAGGTTTCACCCGGCTTCCCTTTCGTTGCGGCTAGATAGAAGCCGCGGACTGCGTCGTTTACATCGAGGAATGCGCGTCGCGGTTTCAGGTTGCCAACTGCGATCACCGGCGCTTGCAAGCCCTTCTTCACGCGCACCAGCTGCCGCACAAAGTCTGATGCGGCGTCATTCGTCTTCCCTGGTCCGGTAGTATTAAAAAGCCGCAGAGTCACGGTCGGAATCTTGTACTTGAGAAAATACGCTTGTGCCAGCAAATCCAAACACACCTTACTTATGCCATACGGATGTAATGGTCTCAGAGGATATTCCTCTGGGATCGGTACATCTGATGGCCGTACGTGCCCATACTCAGCACTCGAGCAGGCCGACACCACCACCGGCGGGCACTGCAAGGAGCGAACCGCCTCGAACAAGTTTAGAGAACCCATGATATTTGAGTCGAAAGTCGAAACCGGATTCTGCCATGATCGTTCAGGAAGGCTCTGCGCACCCAAGTGAAAAATGTATGCGGGCTGATACGTCTTGAATAGCTGGGCGATCCGGTGACCATCGCGTAGGTCACCTTGAACGAATTGCACATTGGACAGTGTCCGGAATGAATTGAAGTTGTCTGTGGGACAGCCACCGACTACATTCCAACCCTTGGCCTGGAGCAATCTAACTAAACGAGACCCGATGAATCCAGATGCGCCAGTTACCAGCGCAATCTTGTTTATCGCTGTTCTCACTTGCTCAGACTCTGTGACAGGTGGTCATGCTTCGCTACTCATAGTCGCGCGCTACCGCCCCGACAAGCTGAGTTGTACAGAACTTTGGCCGTGTACTAGGGCAGCTATCCGGACCGCTACTGACTCGCGCTCCTGTTTGTCTGAGGCCCGGCAAGTCAGACGTCCGTCCCGCCATCCTCTAGTGCGGCCCAAATCTTAGTGAGTGAAATCGTACTATTTCTAATGCACCACCGCACTAAGGCCCGTCGGACTAGCCGGCGGAGGATCGCCGGCCCCGTAGCAACTGTCGGCGTTGAAAGGCAGTGCCCCCCCGGTTCCGTTAGCAGGTCCGCCCATCACATTCAAGTAGCAGGCCATTGCCGGGTTCATGTTCGCGTGTCCACTGACATTCGAAATGTTTCCACTCGTTACATCGGGTCCGATCGGGGGCCATGCTGTTGACCCAAACCATGCAGGTTTCGTATTTAGATAACACGAAGTCGGTAAGTTCTGACTCGCTGGAACCGCATTGCCATAGGGGTTTACCGTGCTCGGGACTTCCGAATTCACGAAGCGCACAGCATTGTTCACGGTATCGTAGTTTCCCCAACGCATGGAATACACTCCTGTCTGCGGATCAACGTCGCCATGCGAAGTACAGCTTGGTTGCAGACAGAATCCGGTAATGCTTGTGTCTTGGTTTCCCCCATTTCCGGTGTAGCCCATTACGTAAATAGACTGATTGCCAGAGCAGTTTGGTGACGCTGCAGTTCCTACGCACTGATAGTTATTATGGTATCCAGATTGTCCTAGCACGTTACCGACGATGTTCATATACCGACTGCTGGCGTATATATGAATTGGGATGGTTTGAGCAGTGCAAGTATTCAATCCAGCTCCGCCACAGCCCGCTGCCTGATTCCCGATCAGATAATTGCGAAATAAGGTCTCAAAATGATGCGTCCCATGGACATCGTCCGCTGTGTAGCCGGGGCCAATATTTCCTTCCCAGAGATTGAACGCATCGCCGGAGGCGTGCTGGTAGTAACTAGCCTGCATCCAGCCTGTGCTGCCATATACGTCATCAATGGCAAAATTGTAGGCTGCTACATTTCCTTCTGCCCCACCATTGTTGTTTGGCAGGCTGTCGGTGACCTGCTGACTGATATTCGATTCGATGAGAGAATCGAAGCTGTTGTTCAGTTCAATCGTGTAGCTTACCGTCGCGTGAGAGATGCTTTGGTAGAAATAGCTTTGCCTTACTTCTGAGTGAGAAGAGCCTAACAGAAGGACGTGATCTCGCCCAGCCACTAGAGAACGAATACCGGAAATCCAACACTGGTAGCAATTCATTAGAACCGCGCCGTATCCCCCTGTGCCGCTATGATCCATCGACAAATTCTCTACTCCATCCATCGTAGCTGTAGAGTTTGCAAAAAAAGCTTGCGGCTTCTGGGCACTTCTCCAATTCGGCATGTAGAGCTGCGGAGAAACAGTGATATTGCTGCCATTGATGGCAGTTACAACGAAACCCTGTTGCTCAGAGCGAATCGCGATTCCGCTTACAGTCGGCCCGTCATTTCTGGCGTAGCCTCCTTGTATGGTGTTCGCACATGATCCTGGAGTTGCACAATTCCAAATAGTTCCGGTATCGGATGCCTCATCCACTTGATCCAGAATGATGATGCTGCCGACGTGAAGGTTCGCCATGCTCCCGTGGGCTGGTGGCGTAGTCCCGCAATTGGCGAGAGTGATGACTGTAGTGCCGGGAGAATAGCCCGCCGTCCAGTCGCAGACATTCTGTTCACTGCCAACTGCGCTGTTCGATCCGGCAAGACAAGCATCAGTCCCAAGTCCATTACAACTGGTGGTGCCACTGAACACGAGAAAGGTCGAGTTCGCTCCCTGTCCACGAAGGGTCACGTTGTTCGTGGTTCCAAAATTGATTCCCGAGGTTAAGTTGAATGTACCAGCACCCAGGTTCACAAACTGACCCGCCGGACATGCGGCAATTGCATTGTTGATCGTCGTCGCGGACCCGCTATAGGCATTGATCGTCGATCCGCATTGCGTTGTCCGCGCGGGGATCCCGCCTGGAATGCCAGCCTGACTCCAGTCCACAGCACGGCTGGGATCGAGGATGCCAGACCAAAGTTGCGCATGGGCAAATGCAGAGCAAAAGAACAGGATCGACACTATGGGGAGTAGAACCAACCGTCTCGGTCTCATTTACCTCTTACCTCCGGCGATCAAATCTGTACGTCGCTGAGGCAAGTCTAGCAACCGTACCGAGCCGGCACTAGACACGGAAGGGCACGTCGAGGATTTGTCGCGTCTATGAGCCCTGACCTTTGGGCCATGGCCCTCGGAGTTGCCCCCCGTTTTCGATGCGAAAGAGCGTTTTGTCACAGAACCTTACCAGCGACCACCTTACGTTCGGCAAAAACAGCTGCGCACGTCTCGCAGGGCGCCAGCCGAACATCGCCCGGATCCACGAATACTTCCAGGACAGGCGTGGGATCTCCAGTTGCCCTCCCAGGTTCCTGGCTACCTCGTCGGCCTGCCGAAAAAGATCGAGGCGCTCCGGATAGAAGTAAACCATCCAGTTCTGCAAGAACGTTCTGCACGCAGCCCGTACCCTTGCACTGTCCTCCAGCGACCGGAGATAACCAATGTGCAACTGCATAGAAAGCCATTGCGCATCGCGTTTTCTGTCTGAGCTGCCGATATAGCTCAGGCAGCTAGAACCCGCCATGCGGTAAAACACTCTGGATTCCGGCACAAACCGGACGCCGTCGCTTGCAAGAAGGACGCGGCAGAAGTACTCGCCGTCATCGTCTCCCAGCAGCCTCGTATCCCACGGACCGGCGGCTTCGGTCAGTTCCCGACTGACGAGCCAAGAGGCGGTCTGCATGTAGACATTCTGTTCCATCTTGCGCGTCAGCCACTCGACTTTCGATAGGTTATCCCACAACGCGGTTGGAACGAATTTCGCCCGATCACGGCGGTACATGAATCTTCCCCAACTCCCGGACAGCAGCGTCGATTTGCTAGGAGATTCGCTCCATGCTTCCAGCTGTTTTGTGATCTTGTCCGATGCAAGAAGATCATCCGCATCCAGCCACTGAATGAAATCTCCCTGGCTTAATGAAAAAGCCTTATTTCTGGCTGCGGCAGCCCCTTGGTTCTTTTGGGTAACAACCCGGACGCCGGAGGATTCAAATTGCCGTGCAATTGCCAGGGTGTCATCCTTCGAGCCATCGTCGACGACGATGATCTCTTTTCGGTCCCATGTCTGCGAAATCGCTGACTGGAGTGTCTCGTCAATCCACAATTGCGCGTTGTACGCAGGTACTAGAATCGATACTAAAGGTTTCACGGCCGGTGTTTCCTCACAGTCCTACGTATGCCTTCCAGGTCAACTCGGCGACAGCATTCCACGAATGCTGAGCGTATGCGTATTCCCGAATCTCCTGGCGCCGAGTCTTGAGGTTCTTATACAGATCACTTTCGAAATAAGTCTCGAGGGTTTTGGCCAAGTCGCCCGGGTCCCCTGGCCTGCATAGAAACCCAGTCTTGCCTTCGATGATTTCTTCTCGGAAAGATCCAACGTCGGTCGCGACCACGGGGAGGCCGAAACTGTACCCTAAGAAAAGCACGCCACTCTGAAAGATTTCCTTGTAAGGAAGTACCAGGACATCTGCTGCTTTGAGGTACAGCTCTATCTCCTCATTGGGAATGAATTGGACCCTCAGGACGATCCGCGCTGGATCAAACTCTCGGCCGATCGTCTCGAGAATCCTGTCCAAATACTCCTCGCTCCCCTTCTTCGGCTCCCCCGCCACGATCAGTCGATAATGCCCGGGGTGGTCCACAAGCAGTCGAAACGCATCCAGAAGATATTCGAGACCCTTATATGGCTTAAGTCTGCCGAAAAAGAGGATCGCTCTTTCATTGTCGGTAATGTCCAGCCGTCGCTTGGCTTCGCCAGGAGTGAGATTGGTATCCGGAAAGGCGTTGTTGATAGGATGGCGAATTACCGTAACTGCTCGCTCGCGAACACCAAAGTCCGCAAGTAGTTCATCCTTCATTTTCTGGGTGTGAACGAAGATGTGATCGACGAGTCGGTACTGAATCCGCAACGTCAGGCGATTGAGAATCGAGTCGTTAGAATCCCTTCTACCGCGATTGACGTTGTGCGCCGTAAGAGCGATCTTCTTTCTTTGCAACTTGTAGTAGAGCATAAGGAGCGTTCTATCAAACTGCTCTAACTTATTGTTCCAGAGGATATGAAAGACCTTCGCTTCACTACAGCTTGCATAGCGAATGAGCCGCAGGTAATAAACAAGAATCGCTCGCAGTTTCTCTGAGAAGCTGCTGTTCTGTAGTTGGGTCCCTCGCAAGTTCAGAAACGTTATATTCTGCGTTGTATGGAACTCGGGACTGTCGACTTCGACGCTACCAATCACATCCACGCCCAATCCCTTTGAGGCGAGGGCCATTGCCAGACCGAACGCGTATGGCCTGTCCTGGCAGCCCGTTAACAATGCGACTTTCAATCCGGCAGACTCTGCGGCCACGGTTTCCAGAGGCGCGACCTCGTTAGCAAGGCTAGACACAACACTTTCTATTGGGTTCAATCAACCAGCTCCGCGCCAAGGCCGTCTGCCAAAACATTTCGGCACATTCGATAAGGTGATTCAGAGAGCTGGAGCGGAGGGGACGGACTCGAACCGCCACCCTGACAGTTGGATTGCCTGCTCTACCAATTGAGCTACCTCCGCAGATAAATGCAGATTGTCGTAAAAGACGGGATGACATCTCACTCGCTGACCGATTTTCCCGAACCACGAAAAAATAGGAGACGTTCAGACAGTCACGGGATGAGCGTTCAACCGCAAACACTCTTCCGCCGCGGCCCAAACACGAGGACGAATAGCATCCCACGTCCAGTTGTCCAGAAATCGTATCCATGCGCGTTCCGCCATTTGAGCGGCCTCTTCCGGCTCGCGAATCGCCTTGATGCAGGCTCTGGAAAACGCGTCGGGAGAGTCGGCAAGATACATTTCCCGTCCGTCCACTGCTCCGTAACCAATGGCTCCGAACGAGGTCGAAATAATCGGGCATTTCTGGCTAAAACCTTGAGCAATTTTGACGCGAGTTCCTGCTCCCAGGCGTATCGGAACCACCATCGCAGACCATGTCTTGATCTCATCCGATGGATCGGGAAGCCAACCAAGTTGGTCAAGATCCGGACCGCCCAGCTCACCATAGTTGTCAGTACCGCGACCGATCACCCGCAACCGCGTCTCCGGTGCCACGCGCTTGACCTTCGGCCAGCACCGCCTTACAAACCACGTCATGCCATCGCGATTCGGCAGGTGATCAAAGCCTCCGATGAAACCGATTCTACCCGGCGTTACAGGGCACCGGACCGGTTCGGCGGTGACTCTTTCAAATCCGTTCGGGATGACATGGACGGGACCACGCACCCCCATGCGTCGTAAGTAGTCTTTGTCCTCTTCGCTGCATACCGTGAGCACACTGAATCGGTCTGCCAGCAGTCTTTCCCTGCGTCGCCAGATAAACATGCCGCGAAGTGCTTGGAGACGATCGAGTGGACCACCCACCCGCAATGCAGCGCGCTCATAGGTGCTCTGCACGTCGTCGATATCTACTACCGAGCGCGGCCATACTGCGTTTGGAAACAAGTCGGCGGCACGCTGCTTGAAAAACCAGATCAGATCGAAGTCCTTGAGGCAACGATTTAGCCGCTCACGTCCTTCGCCAACGATGGCCCAAGCATAAGGATAGTCCGCCCGCGGGTCGAATGTGAATTTGAGCTTTGAAATCAGCCCGGTGTTCGCTCGTGATCTCGTTTGGAAAGAGTAGGCAATCTTCGTCTCAACGCCAGCCGTAAGCTCACAGTCCGTATCCCTGGGGCCGTCGCCCAGCATCGCGACCTCGACAGTACCGATCTGTTGCAACGCGAGAAGCACATTTGTATAACGCACTTGGGCGCCGTGCGTCCACGGTTCGGAGATGTACAGGATCCGTAACGGATGCTTGCTTGAGGTCACGCCGGAGAATCTACTGCCGTTCTCCCGGTCCGTTCTGGTCGTATCGCAAGACATTGTTGTGGCTGCAAGAGCTGATTCAGGCTGAGATCAGGTGAGCCGGTATCGAACGGCACTATTCGCTAAACCGTGGCGACTTTAGCCTCGAGGTCGGCCTCGTTTCCAATCCGTTTCGTGATAGCGGCCCGGAATCGTTCGCATTCGCTGCTGTTGAAGACCAGCCGCCAACATCCGATTGCATAGATCACTGTGGCGCAAACAGCCGAACTGGTTAATGAAAGGTAATTCGGATGCAGACCCCATGCGGAAATTCCCACCGCTGTGCCCATCAGTAACCCGCAGTACAAAAGATTCTTTCCAAAAAACCGCATGTAATCCGCGTAGTCGAACCCGCTTACCTTACAAACGTACCAAGGCTGTACGAGGACTCGAATGACAAGCGCTCCAAGTAGGGTTCCCATCGCCACACCAACAATTCCCAGCGGCCGGGCAAGCAGGAGGCTGAGCGCCAAATTGAGAATGCCCTCTCCCCAATTGGTGTATGTATAAAGTTTGTGCTTAAAGGTCGCATATAACAAGTCGATGGAAGGCTTCTGCGATACGTCAAGAAACACGGCCAGCGAAAGCAGCACCAGCGGGAGATATGCGTCTTCATATCGTGGCCCCATCCAACGTGAGATGAAGGGTTTCCCCCAACCGATGAGCGCAAGACAGATAAAAACAGAGATACAAGATGAGATCTTTGTGCCAAAGAAGAATAGCCTTTCGAGAGCAGCATGATCGCCTGCTCCGTAAAATCGGCTCAGGATCGGCTGCAGCATCCCCACGGAAACAATCAGAATCTGCAAATAGTATTGCGCAAATACCCCTGCAACCCTGTAATGCGTCACGGCCTCCAATCCAATCAGACCTGAGATGATAAGAATATCCACCTGGAATCGTAAGATGTCGGCAAGGAAGGCCAAGAAAGTGTAGATGCTATAGGAGAAGAGGCTCTTCGCTCTTTGCACTTCCATCGATCTGCTTTCAATTCGGGCCCATAGGGCCTCGCGTCGCGCAAACCAGACCTGGAGCCCCGTCACCGGCAAGGTCGCAGCTAAGGTTACCCATGCTAGTGCCAGCAGCCCTCCACCCGATAGGATCACCCAGACGACGAGTCCCGTGCGCAATGCCAGCCCAAGGATCGACAGCCAAGCCTGAGTATCGAATCGAAGCTCCGCGGCCAGGACACCTCCGTACACCCTTGCCGGGAAGGCAATGGCTGCGTTGATCCCCAAGACGACGATAACCCTCCAGAAAAGATGCGCATCTGCAGGGTTGTGGCAGAACCATGGAGTGGCAGCTGCTATCACCGCTGTGAGGAGCAGAGCAATCCCGCCCAGGAGCGATTGAATTCGCAACGCCACATTGAACACGGAGCGGCATTCGTCATGGTTGCGGCTCCCGATGGCGAGGGATAAATACTGAGAAACCGCGCTGGAGATTCCAAAGTCGAGTAGATCGTAATACCCGATTAGTGCGGCCGCCAGAGACCAGAACCCATATACTCGGTCGCCGAGGTGACGCACAATGAAGGGCATCAACAAGAGCGACGCAATGGCTGCCGCAATAAGGTTGCAGACCCGTAGGACTGAACCTAAAAGCAGCTTGCGACCTATTGACGCGGACTCTTCAATCATTCTTGACACTGTAGCGGGGTATGACTGGCCGACGAGATGGCGATGCGTTTACCGTTTGACCGGAAAGAACGTCGTGCCCGGAAGGGTTGCTCCACACTTTCTCCAAGAGTGGCGGCAGCCAGAAGCTTTCGAACCCGGGGCCAACAGCCGGGATTGGAACCAGGGGAAGCACCGCCGCCCAGATTTTGGTGCGTCCGGTTAGGTTCGATTCCCTGCCCAATGTAGACAAAGGGCACTCCATTGCGGCTCTAATTACTGCCCCGCGCCAGAGGAGTTTGCCAGAACACCTCGACTGTTCTCTCGGAGCAACGATCGAGCACACTCGAGAAGCTCTGAGCGCCAAGCCATTCTTCCAGCGCCATACCACGCCGAAAGTCGGCTGTATAGTTGAACTTCCCATCGGCGGCTAGGCGATACAGCAACTTCACACACTCCAGTCCTTCCTGTGTGAACTCAGGCAGATTGACCTCAAATGAGAGAAACGGGACGGGACGTTTCAAGCCTCGTATTACGCTTGCCTCATAACCCTCAACATCAATTTTCACAAAGAAGGGCAAACCATGAGTGAGAATTAGCTCTTCGAGCGTGGTTGTTTTCACAGCTTTGCGTCGCGCAAACTTCAAGCCAAAATGTGCGTGCTCAAACTTGTCTTTATTGGTTTTTAAGGTCTCAACCCATTTTTGACTGAGGGTGTTCACGGCCGATCCGGGACCATCAATCCACATTGTTTCAATTGTGCTTTTGTCACTGACTGCCTTGCCAATGATGACGACGGGTTTCGGAGCCAACCTGTAGCGCAGGAACTTGCCTCGTAAAACCTCTTGGTTTGCCTCATCTGGCTCGATGCCCACCACGCGTGCACCCAGTCTTAGAAAAACATCGGTCTTGGTCCCGTCGTTTGCTCCGACATCAAAGATTAAGTCGCCGTGCTGATACCCAGTTAGGAATTTGCGGTAGAACTCAACCTCAACACGTCGAGCATCGATCCACTGTCTATCGGCCATCCGCCAGTAGAGATCCTGGATCCATGAAGCTTTCAACCGCTGATAGATGCCAGCTCGCTTTAGCATTGCCGGAATGTGCTGTCTAACTGCGTGCATGGTTGCTCGTTTCTGTCGCAGTCAAGGCGCTCCCCAAGGTGGTTGCATGGCTAGCGGACGGCGTGGTTACTCCGCTAGCGCGCGCACGACGAGCCCGCCCGGTTCCGCCAACGGCACCGGAGGCGATGCTGTGGGAACCGACAACGGCGAGGAGCAAGAAGATCCATATCGGAAGCAGCGGCCTGAAGCCAGCCTCGGTAATGGCGTACATCGCAGCAGCAGCGACATACGCTAGCATTAGACCGCCGAACGTAGGATCCCGTCGAAAAGCGGCGATCGCGCCCCTATAACCGGTGATCAAAATGATTGCAATCAAACCCACGCCGATCCACCCGAGGTTGAGGTAAACCTCAATGTAACCGTTGTGTGCTTCGTTGACATGCATGTACTGAGAAAGGTTGCTCCACACCTTCTCCAAGCGTGGTGGGAGCCAGAAGCTTTCGAACCCGGCGCCAACAATCGGGTTTGAAACCACAGGAAGTACCGCCGCCCAGATCTCCGTGCGCCCGGTTAGGTTTGATTCCCTGCCCAATGCATGAACAACGCCCGCCTGGTCGCCAAACAGCATCGCAAGGCCTCCAGCAAGCACAATCACCGCAACGAGTGCATGCACTGCGCCCGGGCGACGCCTGATCAAAGGCAAATATGTCGCAAGGATCAGCATGGTGCCAAGTGCAAAGCAGGCACTTGAGGTCGCTGAATCAGCCAATGCCAGCAGGGCCACACCGAAGGCGAGCAGGGTACCCCGGGCCAACAGGTGTCTGGCGCGGTTGGCCTGGCCTTTGGTACGAAGCAGATTGACAAAACTCCATAACGCACCTAGCGAAATAACCAATGTGATGACGCCGAGCGTATTCTTATTTGTGGTCACACCCGTATTCATGGGCCTCCCGTCGGGGTCATATCCACGCCCCAGATCGCCGTAATACCTGATCAAGAGGACGGAGATGGGAAATAGGACAAACCCTAAACGGGAAAAAAGACGCTTGAGTGCTGCAATCGGCTGGGCATCTGTTAGCACGATGAGAACCATCACTAAGTCACCGATGGCCTTGATCCAACGCTTGAAAGCGACGCCCGGGTAATCCGACCACATCAGGCTTAAGAGGCAGTAAACAAAATAGACAGTGATGGGCCAACTCGCTCTCAGGCAGGCACTCGTCTGACGTCTCCGGTTGAGCAGGACGATGATTCCCACAGCCAGCAGAACTCCGAAGACCGCGCCGTCAAATGGGCTGCCCTCGACAAGTTGGACGGCGTCACTCCGCTGACTGATGCCCAACCAGGCGGACACGGGCCTTGATCCAACGATGCAGATCCAAATGACCGGCAGCCAGAGCCCTTTGGATGTCCTGCCGGACTTATCCCGATCGAGGTAGAAGAGGCCCGCGATCCCAACGACACAGACAAAAAGGGCAAATGAAGCGCCCATCTTATATTCCCTCTCGTGCGCCTTGACGCTGATCGGATGTATTCGGTTGGGTGTCCACAAAGAGTCTGTGAAGCAATTCCAGGGAGAGAAGTTTGTGAATCTCACTTGTGTAGTTGCGATTGCCCTTCAGATGGCCGTTGACCACGGCCTCCACACCGCTCCGGTCCAAATATGGGCGCGCAAGGGTGCGCGAGTCGAGCAACATCTCTTTGACGTAACTTGCCAGGAAATCGCGGTACCAGACGCGATAATGGTACAACTTGTGCCTGCCGAGAAAAAGACGCTCTAACCGCAATGGCGAGAAGAAATGATCCAGCCCCGCCAGCCACTGTGGCATTCCGTAGTCGTAAGCGTATTCTGCCTTGAAACTAAACTCATGAAGATTCCGGGAGGCCCAACTACGAAGACGCCCCCTTCCGCCGAAACCTCGATCCGTCCGAATTTCTCCGAGAGTCGCATTGCCGTCGCCAATCAGTCGTACACGCAGGTCGTTGTTCGCAGTCGCCGAAATTGGAGCACGGAAGACAGTGCGGAGGAAGTCGTTGTCGAGAAATGGCGTCCGCACCGCCATTTGTGTCTGCTCCAGAGACAGAATGCCATAATGGTGCCAGGGGGCTTGTTGAAACGCAGAGAAAGAAGTTGGATGACCTTTGATTAATCGCGCGTAGGTTTCCCGAGCCACCTCGAGTTGGGAGAGCAAACTGGAGCTAAAGAGTCCCGGGACAGGAACAACAGGTTTGAACGCTCGCACCTGAGGTCGGAGAACTTCGTCCCCATACAGACCCGTGATCCTCACCGGCGCAATCTCGCGTGCCTTTTCACTAAGGTACAAATCTGGGGCCCGGGTCACTTCAACGCAAGCGTCGGTCAGGTATATGCTGCGTTCAGCGTAGTAGGGAAAACGGGTGATAAAATCGTCCCCAAGGCAAACCACTTTGTGGGGTTGTTGGCATTTCACGGCGACTTCGCGCGCTACTACGACATCCCGACACTCTCGATCTGTTCCCCCATACGTATAACAAGGAAGGGATCCGGCGGGAAATGTCTGCCATGCCATCACCATCCGAGTGTCCAGTCCGCCCGTCAACGACACCCCGATCCGTTCCTTTCCGTTGAGGTAACGGGGAAGGTTCCGCGAAAAGATTTCCCGGAGTCTCTCGTGATAGTCCTCCGGATCCAATGGTTCTTGCTGTTCCCACTCTCGCGGATCAAAATACGTCTTTCTCTCGACTGAACCTGCCCGGAAGGTCCAAGCTGAAGCGGGGGGTAGTATGTGGATGCCCTCGAACAGCGTTCGATTCTCCAACACACATCCGCAAGAGACAAACTCCCCCATTCCACGTGGGTCCACTCTTCGCAGTTCGGGACGAACCGCTAAAATGGCCTTCGCTTCCACAGCAAAGTAGAATGCCTCCTTTGACTCGTGGTAGTAGAGACGGTGCATCCCGTACCGGTCGTTGAACAGCATCGCGGTGCCACTAACTTTCCTCGATACAAGCCCCTGAAACCGTCCATTCAGGCACTTTGGAAAGGAAGGATCCTCCTCATAGAGATGAACGAGATATGAAGATCCGTCAGCCCTAAACTCGTGGCCTCGCTCCTTGAGGCGCCTAGCGGTGGCCGGTTCAGGGTATTCCTCCCCAGAAAAAACGAGCACAACGTTTTCCCGTTCGTTTCGGACAGGCATACCGTCACAGAAGGAACCTTCTCGCGCTGTCCACCCGACATAAACCCCAGCTTGCTCGTCAATCCACGTCCCCGCCACATAGAATGATTCATGCCGCAGCACGCTGAGCATTTGCAATAGCTGCAGCTCAGCCCAACCGCGGGGCTGCTTAGTTATAAGACCAAAGATTCCTGGCATTGTTGGTCCAACGACAACTAGTAAATCGCCATCAGCATCCCAGACACTTTCGAATTCAGCGGCAATATCACGATCGGTAGTATCGAGGTGCTTTCGCCTGTTGGCTAGGTATTGGAGCCGGCGGGAGGATTTGAACACTCCATCTGCCGATTACGATTTCGACCGCTCTGGCATTGAGCTACGCCGGCTCATTTGTTCCCTAAACTCGTACCATTTCGCACGCGCTCGCACACCACCGGTGATTACACTGTGAGGGAGGACACCCAGAAGTCCACGATGCAGCCTCAGCTTCAGGCACAATGCCCCCCATACCGTTAACGGAATATAGAATTTCGGCACCAATATTTCTACGAACCCATTGCGAATCTTGAAGTCGCGCAGCGAACTGTCCCGCTTGTTCCCATAATTAAACATCCCATATGTCAGGTATGAAATGCCCTTTGCCTCGCAGAGCTCAACCGCCTTGGCAAGCAATGCGTTGCTGGGCCTCTTGTCATAGTGACTCGCCCGGGAAAGGTTCTGTAATATTGAGGCAACCTGTCCTCTGTACACGATCTTCATAAACCCGATCAATTCATTTCCCAGATAGGCACAAATGAAATCGCTGCGTTCAATGAATGACGACTGATCTTTCTTTACTTGTTCAAATGTCTTCCCATAGTGAGTAAATGGCACTCTCTGACGAACCGGGGAATCATTATTGACTTCTATAATCCCTCTAACCAAATCATCGTCGAGGCTCTTCACTTCAACCACGACATTTCGCTTTTGCGATCTCCTTACATTCTTACGTGTCTCCTGAGGCAACTTGTCCCACCACTCCTTGAAACTGGTGATATGAACAGCGGCAACGCTGTGCCACTCCATAGGGTAACTGTACTTCGGCGAAACTGCGGGGAGCTTTTGCGTGAAGATGAGAAAATCGGCCCGCAGAGCGCGTGACTTTTGCTCCTTCAATCTTCTAATACATGATTCTGGATCCTCGAGTTCGGTCTCCAACCATTCTTCAGCTTCGACAATTCCCTTCCTGACCCACTTTCCCCTTACAATAATGTTTTTTCCCTCAACGGCGAGTGCTGGCACGTTGATCCACTTCCCTCTAGCGCTGATTTCGATGGTGCTGCCGGCTGTCCGTCGATCGCTCGCAGTTGAAAAAGATAGAAACATTAATGAATCTCCAAAGTACAAGGGATAGATTTATCGTGTAGCGGGTAATTGTGACATTCCGTTTTCGGCCTGAAGCTTTGTTTGTTTCGCCAACGCGCATTTCCGACGAAAAACAATTACAGTGGGCCCCTGCTCACCAAATTGCTGCTTCTCTATGACATCGAATTCCGTTTCCATCACACCTACCGCCGCCGTCAACCTTTGTTTTTGTCCGCCGCCGCCATCCGAAGTATTGATCCTTACGATAAAGAGCCCCCTGTCACTCAGACATTTCGAGTAGCGATCTAATATCGATTTGACTTCACCGAGCGGAACATGGTACATGGATTCCCGAAAGAGGATTACATCGAACTGTTGCGTCGGCACGTAGCGGACAAAATCCGCACATGCATAACTATTCTTGTCGCCACGGCCGTTTTGTTCTGTTCTTCTCCTCGCCTTGCGGAGGGCGGCCTCCGATATGTCCACTCCGACGTAGGTCGTATACGCGCTCGTGGCCAGTTCGTTAGCCGTATTTCCCGGGCCGCAGCCAAGATCTAGCACGCTGCCGTTCTCTGTGTACTTTTCCAGGTACGCGTAGACGCAGTCCCCAACGGTGTCGTCAATAAAATCCCAGTGCTTTCCGGAGAACTCCTTGTCCCAAAGGAATTGTTTTACCTTCGATGGGCCGTACCTCTTGAGTACTCCACTCGTGTAAGTCAGAGTCCGTTTCACCAAATTCATATCTTTATCTCCTCCGGCCTTTACGACGCTAACCTAATCCCCCAACGTAATCTCCATGCACTTTCGACAGAATTGTTGCTGCCCTGCAATACCGATCAGTTCCTGCGGAAAAACTTCCACAACCGCTGCATCTGCTCTTTTCTCCTAAATCGAATGTAGTCCGCCGGTACTTGTTTTTCAGTGTGACTCAATAGTGCCCACGCAAAGCCCGCTAGACGGAGACCGCCACCTATGAGAATAGGTGGTTGAGTTAGTTGATAAATGGACCGAGCAAACTCCCATATTGGGTGGCTGCCGAGAATATAGTCCGCCCGACCCACTTTGAAAGCACTCATCCATGCAGTGGCCGTGGCCGTGCCCATCTGCCGGTGGTGAATGTAAGGTTTCTCAAGAAACGTCCTTGTTTGCCAACCTTTCATCCGAGCAGTGGTCACCGCAACCAAATCGACACCGCCGATTTTGCGCGGTATGTATCCGCCGATTTCCTCGAAGCACTCCCGCCGGAACAACTGGCACTGTCCGGACACATGCTCGATGCTGGTGAAGCGGTAGTCATATTGAAATGACCCCTCCGTGAAAGGTGTTCCGGCGACGCCCAGTCGCGGATTCTCCGCAAACTTCCTGAGAAGAAAATCGAAGTATTGCTCGTCGAACGAGACATCGCCATCCAGGTTGCCGATAACGTCGTATTTCAGTTCTGCTACTCTGGCGTAGCCTGCGTTGAAGGCGTGGACCTTTCCGGCAAAATGTCGTTCTTCACGCTCTGGCATCCGGATCAGCTCAATCCACGGGCGACCAGCCGAGTATTGTTTGACGATGTCGTCGGTGCCATCCGTCGAGCCGTCGCTCACAATGACCCACTTCAACGGAAGGACCGTCTGCGCCACCACAGACTTCAGGGTCAGTTCGATGTACTCAGCTTCGTTTCGCGCCGGAGTAATCAGAACATAGGCAGGAAGCGTCATACCGTGACCACGCCCCTTGAATCATCCGCAGGAAAATGCGCAGGCGTGTCTGATTCGTGCATGAGCTGAGACAGTGCGAGAAACATCCAGGCCTGTGACCATCTCATATAGGAGGTTCTGATAGTTCCAAGCCGGAGCACCCGGTAGTAAAAGAATCCTCGCTCGTCCCACATGTGATTCATTGCCCACTGGAATACCGAACGGGCTAACTGCAGATTGTCTGGATCGAACTCTTTGAATGCTAAGAGCGTGATTATGCTTTGCGCCACACAGTGAATGTCCACAGGATAGGTGCGATCGTGAAAATACTTGACCACACCGTCAGGGCAAAAAAAGTGGGAGCGATAGAAGTCGAACCCGCGGCGAATGCACGATTCGAATTCTTCCGTCTCTGCATACCGGCCGATGGGCTGCAACGCACAGAGGTTATAGCCGGTGTGGAAATTATCAATCCAGCGTTGCGCGGGTGCCTCACCGTAATCCCATGAGCCATCCGGGTGTTGCTTTGACGCAGAGTAACGGGCAGCGCTAAGAGCAGGCATAAGAAATTTTCTCTCGCCCGTATGCTTGTAAACCCGGCATAACAAGGCTGCGCCAAGGAAGTTTGCATTGTGAATCTGGACACGAAGGGATCGTAGAGGATAACTGAACCCGGCGATGGAGTCTCCCTCGGTCCAATACAGCTCGTTCAAGAGATACTCTGCTGCGCTCTGAGCGATCGCCAGACACCGTGGGTCATGGCGTTGCTCATAAAGATCCAGAAACGCATTAGCGACAAACGTAGTGCAGACCAGATTGGGCGCCGCCCGCGGAACAATGATGGTGCGGGTCTGCCAAGGAAAGCTGTAGCCCCAACACCAGTAGGCGCTGTCCGCCGACCGAAGCGTCACCAGCGTTTCTTCCAACGAACTCACGACGTCCGCCGTTCCGCGCGCTACGAGCTCGGGAGCTTTCAGCACTCCTGCTAAGAAAAGGGAGATCCCTTTCGCATTCTGAGTTTTGGGGATCTGCAACAACCGGCGCATGTCGACCGGGCTCCGCTTCAAGACCTGAGTGAGGACGAGACGCGGTATTCGAGAGTCAAGCACTGGCAAAATGCTCAAGAGCCGGCTGTTTAAGGCGTCGTAGGGATCGTGCCCGGCCCAGTTATTTTGTTGACAGTAGGCCAACAGCTTCCGCGCAGCCGTTGCGACATCCGCTACTTGAGCTCGATCATTCATTGGGCTAAAGCCGGGTTCATTGCGCTATTACTGTTGTACTTTCGGTTGGTGATGTCTTCGGCGCCGGCGGTCCAGGAATCCCCGTCATCTCCTCGATCAACGTCAGATATCGCTGCTTCATCAGGCTCCAACGGATTGGCGCGTATTCCAGTTTCGCCTGGGAAGCCAGTCGCGTTCGCAATTGGGGATCGCGGTAAACATGCACCATCTGCCGAGACAGGTCCTGAGGATTGTTCGGCTCAAAATATGCCAGGGCGTTCTCACTGAAGTAATGCCGGATTGCCTTCAGGCGCGAAATGATGACCGTTTTGCCCGCGATGATGAACTCGGGCAGTTTATTCGGGAAGGCAAAATCAAGGAAGACATCGCGGCGGATGGGCAGGATGCCGGCATCGCACTGATCCAACCATCGAGGTATGTCGGTAGCCGGAACCTGTCCTACCAGCCGAACCTTCGCGCTCAACCCGCGCGCTTCCGCGAACTCCGCTAATGCATCTTTTTCCGATCCCGAGCCCAAGATCCACAGCTCAGCGCCAGGCATCTCCGTGTGCGCCAGCGCAAAAGCTTCAATCGCGATGTCCAGGCCGTAGATGCTGGTCAGAGTACCGTGATACATCATCACGAACTTTTCCGGATCCCGCGGTGCCAGAGGGGCGGACGAATTCGCACTGGCAGCAAAGCGCGCCTCGTCTACCGCGTTCATGACTACGGTTGATTTCGAGCGATCCAAGCCGCGACTGGCGAGAAGATTCTCGATCGGCTCGTTAATCGTAATCACACGGTCAGCGAATCTCACGCTGATTGTTTCCATGTAAGTTAGCAGTCGGATCGTCCATGAGTTCTCTGCAATACCGTACTTCGACATGTAGAACTCGGGTGTGATTTCATGCAGGTCGAGGACCAGCTTCGCACCCATCCAGCGCGCCAATATGGGGGCAAAGACCAGGAAATCCGGCAGCGAGTTGACATCGATGACCGAGTAACGCCTCCGAAGCATTTGCAGCGATACACGGATGACAGTCCAAAGGAAGAACGCTGCGTACTCAAAGAAGTACCTGGCTATGGACCCACGGTTCTTGCCCAATGCAAGGGTGCGAACATTCACGCCGTTCAAACAGTAGTTCTTCTGGCCGCCAGCGGCCCGCAGCGCCAGCACATCAACCGAGTATCCGGCAGCGACCAAGGCTTCGGCCTTCCGCCGCACGCGCGGATCAATGTCGTATACGTTTTGAACTACCTGGCAAACTGATCTCATGGGAACTATGAAAGGGCTGGGTTGCCGACCGCTGTCGCTGGATCGGAGGGAAGCTTCAAGTCGAGTTCTTCGAGGGATTTCCCGTCCCAGGAAATGTCAACAAAATCCGAACTCGCAACACCAGTGCTTCCCCGAGTGGGTGTGTAAACTCTGATCCTGAATGGAGGGTGAACTTCTCCACCGTCGTAGCGCAACTGTGCGCGCACGCCGTCCGGTGTCTCTATCCGCTCGAATCGCACATCGCGCCGCTGACGGAACCAGGTCACCACCTGCCCAGCTTGGCCAAACCAGACATTGAGCGATTTCAGCTGCTCAAGGAGCCTGAGGTAAAGGTCTCCCCAGAACCGCTCCGGCCCGTGGCTCCTGTCGTGCCAGAGCAACGTCAGTACTCCACCAGACTGGATGGCATGGTCGATGATTGGTTGGCATCGTGCCTGCGCCTGCGACTCCGAAAGGTCCATCCTCTGTGGAAAGAAAAGGGCTCCATCCTGAATATGCATCGGGAGTTCAAGGAGGGTTCTGGCCCCTAGTGGCCGGAACACCTGCGCAGTTCCATTGCGGTAGCCAACGGTTTCGTTGTATCCGGCGGTGGAGTCGAACGCGAAGCCAGCTTCCTCCAACACACCAATCGTTTTTGAATCATGCATCAGCCAATGCATCCGAATGCCTGTGGAGGACTGCCCTGTCACTTCGCCGACCCTCCGAAGTTCCGCTCGACCTTTCTCGACACTGTGCCACGCGTCCAGGCCGTGAACCCCCAGCTCGCACCCTTCGCCACTCAGAATTGCGACCCAAGCTCTGAGATCGGTGACATCATAGGCAGTAGCCCGTCGAGATGCGTGCGGCCCCGGCACACGCTCGCCAGCCCGATGCTTAAACGGAATCAGAAAGTAAGTTACTGGCAGACCTTTTTCAGCCGTCAAGTACCACTGGAAGGGCTCCCAGAAGTCCTTTGCCCAGCCAAGATATACCCATGGGAGAGATGCAACCGCCCGCCAGGTCTCGAACAAGCGCCTGATCGTGATTCTGCCGCGAACCAGCGCTCTCATCGCTCCGACGGTGGAACGGTACAGAAAGCCCAACATAGTGTGATCGAACTTGTGCTGCCGTATCCCGATGAAATCAATGTCGTGGGTCAGGCACACGGTAAAGTTGCGGCCGGCCGGAACTGGGGGAATCTCCATCAGCGGAATTCCCCCCTCGAGTATCCATGCCCTTAACATACTGATGTGAGCGTCGAGGGCGGGACTAGATGCATTCTCGGAAGGCTGGCCGCTCGTGAGGAGGAATTCCACCTCACCGAACAAGTCATAGCCGAGACGGACGATAGTAGTGTCAGAGCCATCGATCCTCACTCCGACTGTTTCCGTGCCCGCCATAACGCAGGGACTTCCGCTGCTGGCATCAGCAAAAGTACATACTCCGCCGTAGGTCGGAATCGTGCAGTCTCGATGGGTCAGATGTAAAGACTCGAGGCGCTTGCCAAGTGCAATCCCAAAGTGCGAGTCAATGCTCTTGGCTTCTGGACCATATACCAAAAGCAGCTTGGTGCGAACGTTCGACAGTTCGCCAGAGGTGGCAATAACAACGGAATACGCCGTCCCAGGGCGGTAGAACTCCCAAGGCGTTTTGAAGAGTTGAAAAAACTCTTCCACCGCCTCCAGTTGGTTGGGTTTTGAAATGACACCGATCAAGGATTACACTCCGCAGCTACGCACGGCTCACTTCCGCTGGAACAAGCGCTGCGGGCCCCACAAATTCCGCAATCGACTCGACCACGTAACGCGCCTGCGCGTCATTGAGTTCCGGATAAACCGGGATGGCGAGTGACTCTTTGGCAGCTCGCTCACTCTCGGGGAACGCACCGGCCTTAATTCCGAGGTAAGCAAAGCAGTCCTGCAGGTGCATCGGCACCGGGTAATACACCTCGCTGCCCACACCCTTCTTCTTAAGGAACGCCTGCAATTGATCCCGCGACGAGGAGCGAATTACGTACTGGTTAAAGATGTGGCGATCAGTCGCCACTACAGGCAAACCGATTGGAAGCTCCGCTACGCGAAAGAGCTGATCGTATCTCTTGGCGTTGCGCTGGCGGGCGGCCGTCCACGCATCGAGGTGCGGCAACTTGGCAGAAACGACTGCAGCGTGGATGGCGTCAAGGCGAAAATTCCCTCCAACAACCCGGTGATAGTACTTCGGCTTGGCCCCGTGCCCGCGAAGGACACGCAGTTTCTCTGCACGCTCAGCATCGTTGGTCACGATCATGCCAGCGTCTCCGATCGCGCCTAGATTCTTTGACGGGAAGAACGAGAAGCACCCGTAGTGCCCAATCGAGCCGGCGCGGAGACCTTTGTATTCCGCACCAATCGCCTGGGCGGCGTCCTCAATCACCACCAAACCATGCTCTTGTGCCAGTTGCATCACTGGATCCATGTCTGCGATTTGTCCAAACAGATGAACCGGGATGATGGCCCGCGTCTTCTTTGTGATCTTCGAGGCGATCTGGGAGACATTTACGTTGTAGGTTGCAGGATCAACATCGACAAAGACCGGCATCGCTCCGAGCCGGGAGATCGCGCCCACAGTTGCGAAAAAAGTGTATGGTGTCGTGATTACTTCGTCGCCTGGACCGATGTTCTCGGCCATCAGGCAGGCCAGTAATGCATCACTGCCCGACGACACTCCGATTCCGTACCCGCACTTCGAGTAGGCCGCAATCGCCTTTTCGCATTCATCCACTTTCGTACCCAGGATGAAATGCTGCGATTCGAGCACTTCCCCAATGGCCGCGTTGACTTCGTTTTTGATGGACGCGTACTGCGCCTTAAGATCGAGCAGCGGAATATTCATAGTTTGATTCCTCTTTAATCTGCCTGTATGACTTACTGCCAACACTAAACTCGGCCGGAAGCGGAGCTTCGTCATCAAGGTCGAGGCATCGAAGAACACCGGGCTCGACTTCCTGATAACGGTAGCCGCTCTCCCGGCACCGCATGATTCCATCTGGACCCGGAGCGTCGAGACGGTGGCCATGACGGCTCATCCATCCAACCTGACGTGCGGGGTTGCCGATGACCAACGCGAAATCCGGAACGTTCTTGGTCACCACCGCGCCAGCTCCGACAAATGCGTACCGCCCGACCGTGACGCCACATACAACCGTCGAATTTGCGCCGACTGTGCATCCCCGTTTCAAATGCGTAGTCTCGTAAAGAGAGTGTCGATTCACCTGTGAACGGGGATTGGTGACGTTGGTCAGCACACACGATGGTCCGAGAAAAACGTCGTCCTCAATTACCGCACCGGTATACACCGAAACGTTGTTCTGAATCTTGACGTTGTTGCCGATAACGGTGCCGCCATCGACGTTCACGTTTTGCCCGAGAACGCAGCGCTCGCCGATTCGGGCACCTTTCATCACGTGCGAGAAGTGCCAGATGTTGGTACGGGCACCGATTTCAGCTCCCTCATCCACGTACGCTGATTCGTGCACAAAGTAAGGCCGCTCTTGCTTCTTCCCATTCGCCGGGATCGCTTCCAGAGCCACGCCGTCGTTGTGCATTGCACGCTGGCAGGCATCCAACACTCGCAGTACCCTTAAACCCTCCGCCCCATTGCTTACTGGAGAAGTTCGGGTCTCTACGCAGTCCAGAAAGTGCTGACATTCGGCGCGCAGTGGCTCGCGATCGTCCAGGGCAACAGCCTCTGCGTTCGCCTTTACAGCGGTCGGTATACGGTTCTTCCACTCCACTTTGTGTGGATACAGAACAAGCTTGTTTTCCGCGGTGTCGTCGAACACCGCCATCTTTTCCGATCCGACCACCACCAGACGCTGTTCCTTGATCGGATGCAGCCAGCTCACGAAGATGTGGGCCTGCACTCCGCTGGGGAAGTGGAAGTGGCTCAAGGTGACGTCCGCGACGTTCTGGCTCAGATAAGCACTGCCCTGGCAGGCAACACGGGTTGGCATTTCGTCCAGCAGCGACAGGATCACTGAGATATCGTGAGGCGCGAAGCTCCAAAGAATATTCTCCTCGGTCCGGATCTTCCCGATGTTCAAGCGGTTCGAGTACAGGTAGTTGATCTTGCCCAGCACACCGTCTTTAACGAGCTGCTTCAGCTTCAGGATTGCGGGATGGTAACGGAGGATGTGACCGACCATAAGGATCCGGCCTTTCGCTTCCGCCTGTTTCACCAGTTCTTCTCCATGCTTGACGTCAATGGCCAGTGGTTTCTCGACAAGGACATCTTTACCGGCTTCCAGTGCTGCTTTGACCATCTCATAGTGGGTGACGGCCGGCGTGGCGAGAGCTACCGCATCAACGGACGGATCGGAGAGGAGCTTTGTATAGTCCGGCTCGAACTTGACCCCTTCGTAGCGACTTCTGCAGGTTGCCTCTGCGGGCGGATCTGCGTCGCACAATGCCTCTAACGCCCCAAGCTCGTGAAAATTGCGTACCAGGTTTTTGCCCCAATAGCCAACGCCAACAACTGCTACCCTGACGCGCGCTTTCCCAGGTGGTTTGGTTTCCATATCAGGCCCTTCCAACTAGAGCCATTGGCTCTGATTTGAGTCCAATAAGATCGACACACTTTTCGGCTGCATTGCCGTCTCCATAAAGGAGGGGCCGCGCAACTGGGGGGATGAATGACTTCACAGTACGGGCGATCCTCTCGGGTTCGGGACCTACCAACACATTCCAGCCCGCTTGCACCGTCTCCACCCATTCCGTCTCGTTCCGCAAGGTGACGCAGGGAACCCCAAGCCAGTAGGCTTCCTTCTGGAGACCGCCCGAATCAGTCAGAACCAGCCGTGCCGCGCCCACCAGCGCGACCATCTCCAGATAACCAACCGGGTCAGTCAGGTGAAGATCGGGTTTGGGACGAAAGTTGATTTCGTTGATAATCTTCCGCGCTCGGGGGTGCACGGGAAAGACAACGGGTTCATCCAGCGAATTGAAGGCCTCAAGGATTCGCTGAAACCGCGCATCGTCGTCGGTGTTCTCGCTGCGGTGCAGCGTTGCAACCAGGTATTCCTTTCTCTTCAGTCCAAACCGTTTCAGGCATGCGGCCTCGGCTCCAACGCTCCGCGTTTTTGCCCAGTTCAGCGCATCCAGCATCACATCCCCGACAAGATGGACATTTTTGGTGATGCCCTCCATCGCCAGGTTGCCGACCGCCGTCTCGCTTGGGCAAAGCAAGAGATCCGAAAGATGATCCGCCACCACCCGGTTGATTTCCTCGGGCATGCTGCGATTGAAGCTTCTTAGTCCGGCTTCCACGTGCACCACCGGGATCGACAGCTTCGATGCCGCCAAGGCTCCCGCCAAGGTAGAATTCGTATCGCCGTAGACCAGGAGGCAATCAGCGCGTTCTGACAGCAAGACATCCTCGATGCCCTTGAGCATCGCCCCCGTTTGAACCGCGTGTGAACCGGAACCGACGCCCAGATTCACATCAGGGCGAGGAAGTCCGAGCCCGTCAAAGAAAGCTCCCGACAGTTCGTAGTCGTAGTGCTGCCCGGTATGCACCAGGATCTCCTGGTGCCGTTCGCGCAGCTTCCGGCTCACTGCGGCGATCTTGATGAACTGGGGCCGTGCTCCAACGATGGTTACGATCGTCACAACGCTCTCGCTACTCGATCCAGGTTGACTCTTGAACGGCGCTCGCGACATCGGCGGTTGCCTGCGCACCCGAAACGGCCGCTGCCCCCGCTTCCGACTCCACTACCGGCCTGCCGATACTGACGTAGTGAAAGCCATGGCGGGCGATCTCTTTCGCCTCTAGAGTGTTTCTCCCATCGACAATGAGTGGTCGATCCACCACACGACGTAGGCGCTGCCAGTCGATCTGCCGGAACTCGTCCCATTCGGTAACGATCAGAACCGCTTCGGCATCCTGCGCTGCTTCGTAAGGGTTCGCACAATAATGAACGTCGGGAAGCACTGCTCGCGCCTTCTCGGTGGCCTGCGGATCGTAGGCCCTCACTTCGGCACCCTCGCGGATGAGTGTCCGCAAGATATCAAGGGCCGGCGCAAAGCGGACGTCGTCGGTATTGGGTTTGAAAGCAAGGCCCCACACCGCGATTTTTCTGCCACGAATAACCCACAGCTCTTGGCGGACCTTCTCGACGAAGTGCTCGATTCGTCGCTTATTGACGTTTTCAACTTCCTTCAGGAGAGAGAAGTCGCAGCCGGCCTTCTCCGCGATGCGGACGAAGGCCTGCACGTCTTTAGGGAAGCAGAACCCTCCAAAACCAACGCCTGGGATCAGGAACGCAGATCCGATCCTTGGATCCATGCCCATTCCCAGAGCGACCTGGGTCACATCTGCGCCGACCGCCTCGCACAAGTCCGCAACCATGTTGATGAACGAGATCTTCATAGCCAGGAACGAGTTCGACGCGTGCTTGATCAGCTCGGCAGAATTGGTATCCGTTACGACCCACGCCGGCTTCCTTCGGCTTTGGCAGTTGGCGTGAACCGGACACTGAAATGTCTGCTCTAATACCGGGCGATAGATTTCTCTGAGCCGAGTGGCTGCTTCCTCCCGTTCAACCCCAATCACGATCCGGTCGGGGTGAAAGAAGTCTTTAATCGCCGAGCCTTCCCGGAGAAATTCAGGGTTGGAAACAAGGTCAAATTGCAGTCCGCTGCCGGCATACAGCTCAAGTTGCCGTTTCAAGCGCTGCCCCGTCTGAACCGGGACGGTGCTCTTTTCAATCACCAGGCAGGAGCCGGTGGCTCGCTGGGCAATCGTTCGGGCAACGTTTGCGATGGCGGAGAGGTCCGCTTCCCCATTCTCAAGCGGAGGAGTACCAACGCAGATGTAGATCACTTCGGTGTCGACGACAGCGCTCTCCGTCGCATCGAATCGCAGCCTTCCCGCCTTGCAATTCTTCAGGACCAACTCCTTCAGATGGGGCTCGAAGAATGGCATCTGCCCGCTTCGAAGAAAGGTGAGCTTAGTTTCGTCGTTGTCGGCGCAACGGACGTCATGACCGATTTCCGCCAGACATGCGGCCGTCGTCAGGCCTACGTAGCCAGCACCAATGACTGAGATCTTCACAGGGTTTCTGTCCTCCGATGGATTCTGGCTCGTCCCGCTACGTCAAGCGTGGTACGGTCTCCAACTGTGCAGTCTCGTTGAGGTCCGCCTCGGCGTTCGACTCGACAAAGCTTCGGACCTCTTCCACCACCCGGGCCTGCTGTTGCGCAGTCAGGTGTGGGAACATTGGCAATGAAACGATTTCCACCGCTGCACGTTCGGTGTTCGGAAAGTCTCCCGGAAGGTAGTACAACAACTTGTACGCTTTCTGAAGGTGAAGCGGGATCGGATAGTGAATCCCAGTGCCGATGCCCCTGTCTTTCAGGAAGGCCATCAGTCCTTCGCGGTCGTCCGTCCGCACGACATACAGGTGATAGACGGCACGCGACCACGAAGGCTCATAGGGAGCATCGACCGGCTTACCCGCAGCCTCGAGTTGCCGTTTATATTCAGCCGCCCGTACACGGCGTTGGTTATTCCACTCTGCCAGGTGCTGAAGTTTTACATGAAGAATTCCCGCTTGGATCGCATCCAGCCGGCCGTTGTAGCCTTCCACGTCGTGGTAGTACTTCTTCGCCTGGCCGTGGTCGCGAATCATGCGAGCCTGCGCAGCCAACGCACTGTCGTTGGTTGTCACCGCTCCGGCTTCGCCGCACGCTCCGAGATTCTTCCCCGGATAAAAACTGAACGCGGCCGCACGGCCGATTGAGCCTGCCTTCATCCAACGGTTCTGCTTGCGCGAGAAGTACTCTGCACCATGAGCCTGGCACGCGTCTTCCACAACAACAAGATTGAAGCGATGCGCCAGGTCGAGGATGGCATCCATGTCCGCCACCTGTCCGTAAAGGTGTACCGGAACGATAGCGGTCACTGGGCGTCCGTTGCGACGGCTGAGTAGCTTTCCGGAGGCGTCTTTCGTGCACTTCTGTTCAAGGTATTCCCTAAGTTTTTCGGGGTCTAGGTTGTAGGTGCGGTCGTCGACGTCCACGAATTCGGGAAGAGCGCCGGCCTGCGAGATCGCTTCGGTGGTCGCAATGAAGGTGTTTGGAACCGTTACAACGACGTCGCCTGCTCGAACACCTGCTGCCATCAAAGCAAAGCGCAGCGCATCTGTGCCACTGTTGACGGCGACCGCTTGCTTCGTTTCACAAAAGGCTGCGAACGCCTTTTCGAAATTCTCAACCATCGGGCCGCCGATGAACCCGGCGGTACGCAGGGCCTGCTGGAACACCTTGGTCAGCTCCTGCTCAAGCTCAACATGCGGAGTAACGAGATCAAGAAAAGGAATGCTGGAATTACTCACTTTGTAACCTCCGAAGTCTGATCGATGTAGCGAAGAACTCTTGCCGGGTTGCCGGCGACGATGCTGTTGGCGGGGACGTCTTTCGTCACCACGCTGCCAGCTCCGACGAGAGCGTTTTCTCCGATGGTGATATTGGCCAGGATGGTGCTCCCGGAGCCGATGGAAGCACCTTTCTTCACCAGCGTCCGCTCGACTTTCCAGTCGGCTTCGGTCTGCAGTCCGCCTTCGCCGGTGGTCGCGCGCGGATAGGGATCATTGATAAACGCAACGTTATGACCGACGAAAACGTTATCTTCGATAGTCACGCCTTCACAAACGAACGTGTGGCTGGAAATCTTGCAGCGCTTCCCTACTGTCGCATTCTTTTGGATTTCGACGAAAGCGCCGATTTTCGTTTCGTCGCCGATCTCGCAGCCGTACAGATTGATGAACTGTGAAAGCTTCACATCGCGTCCGAGTCTCACGCTCGGGGCGATACACAAGTAGGTATCCATGACTCTGTTCCTGTTAACTCCTAAGTACTTCCTGGGCCGACAACATGAACAGCGAGATTGCTGTGGAAAACCTCTAAGGAGGTGGCTGGCAAGGACGACAGCGTTCAGGGGGGAGTAACTCGGCGAGAACCACGGCTACAGATAGACCAGCGCTCCGCGCTTGGCAACCGATTCGTTGGTCGCCTCGAGCATCCTAACCACTTTCAGGCCAGCGCGCCCGTCATTGAATGGCGTCGCGTCCTTCTGGATGCACTCCACGAAATAATTCAGTTCCAAGCGGAGTGCCTCTACCTGCTCTACTTGCGGCGCCCACATGTCGCCGGTGCGGTAGCTGACGAGCAGATTGTATAGGCCTTCCTGACTCTTTACGTCGACACCTTTGTCGTAAATCTTGAGCTTTTCGTCAGCTTCCAGGTCGTTCCACACCAGCATTTTCTTCTCGCCACCAATCAACGTGGTACGCACCTTAACGGGCGAGAGCCAGTTCACATTGATGTGAGCAATCAACTTGTCGGGAAAATATGCTGTGATGAAGGCAATATCCTCATGCCCGTTCAAGTGCGTCTGCCCGTTCGCAGAAATTGCCTCGGCGTCCTCGTGAATCAGGTGATTCATGATGGACAAATCATGCGGGGCTAGATCCCAGATCACGTTGCAATCATGCTGGAATAACCCCAGGTTAACTCGCGTCGAATCGTAGTAGTAGAGCTTGCCTAGGACGCCCTCGTCGAGCAACTGCCGGATCTTTCTCACTGCTCCGGTGAACAGAAATGTGTGATCCACCATGATTCTGAGGTTCTTCTGCTCGGCGAGATTAATGAGCTCTTCAGCCTGGGCCACATTACTCGTAAACGGTTTCTCGACGAACACGTGTTTGCCGTTCTCCAGTGCGGCCTTGGCCAGTTCGTAGTGCGTCCAGACGGGAGTAATAACCGCAATGGCATCGACATCGGGCGAACCGGTCAGTTCCGCGGGGCACGAATACACCGGTATTCCGGGATGAGCCGATTGCACCCGTTTTCGGGCGGCGGGACTCTGGTCGCAGACTCCCACGACTTGGCAGCCCTCGAGGCTACGGAGATTCCGAACGATGTTCGGCCCCCAATAGCCATATCCAATCACGCCAAACCTAAGCATAGGAATTCGTCCTGACGTAGGACCTTGTCGGCCCTGGAAAAAAGGAATTAGTTATATAAACGACGATGAACGCGTAGTAGGGACTGTATCGAGGAAAATAACAGCTAATAACCACCGTCCCCTGCGATAACTGCTTTGGGAGTCTGTAAAAGAATTTTCAGGTCGAGCCATGGAGAACTCTGGCGCGCATACCGCAAGTCCAGCCGGACCATGTCGTCGAATCCTACCCGGCTGCGTCCGTACACTTGCCACGGCCCAGTGATTCCCGGCTTTGCTTCGAGCAGTCGGCGGCGGTGCCAGGTCGCGTAAGCTTCCACTTCATACGGTATCGGCGGACGCGGGCCTACCAGCGACATCTCACCGACTAGCACGTTGAAGAATTGCGGCAACTCATCCAGGCTGGTGCGGCGCAGGAAGCTTCCCACGGGCGTGACTCGTTGATCGTTCGTCAGCTTGAACACGCCATCCCCGTTGCCGTTGGGCGGATGCTTTTCGGCCTGACCGGCAATCAACTGGCGGACATATTCTTTATGTTGGCTGGAATCATTGTTCACGTACATGGAACGAAACTTCAGGAACGTGAAAGGAGTTCCGTGCTCCCCGATTCGTCGCTGGCGGAACAGAACGGGACCACGTGACGTCAATTTGATGGCAGCAGCAATCAAGAAAAATGCCGGTGACAGCAATGCCAGCAGGAGCAAAGTTCCAGTAATGTCCATCATTCGCTTGATACCACGGCTCCCCCAGCGGGAATCGTTGCGCTTACGCAAATCGGGATAAAACAGCGGATTGCTTGGACGCTCCGGATTGTTCGAATCCCATTCTTCCGGGAATAGGTGAAATGAGAACTTGATCTGGCTGAACTGTTCGGTAGTAAGGCGGTCGCGCAAAACTTCGCTGATGCGGGAAAGAATTGTGCTGAGGATCAGGTTGTTATTGAGCGTAATCTCCGTGAACATCACTCCCACCACTGCATTGACCTCGTACCACCCCATGACGTCGGTTTCGCGGGTCGCCGACTGGAGCGCGGAAAGGATGTCCAGCAGGATCCGGCCATTCTTTTCGGTCGGCAGGCTACGCCCGGTGTCCATGAGCAGGAGCACGAAGGGTCGCTGGGTGCGCTCACTGCGCTTGCGTTCCATCGCAATCATCCGGCAAAAGATTTCGTCGGTGAGGACCTCGCTGGAGACGGCAGAATTCTGCGATCGGGACAACCGCTCGGTAGATGGCTGCTTTGTCGTTGTTGGGTCCACGGGTCGCATCTCCTTGCTGAGCCGAGCAGACATGCAGGAACGTCGCTGCCTGACGGCGGGGATCAGATTTGGGGGTGGGCTTACTGGCCTGTTGGGGGGAACGAGGCCGACTAGCTACAAGTCTTCAGCTGGGAGAGCAAGCTTAATCAGGTTCTACCGCATCTTGGGTGTATCGTGAATAGTAGTACTCGTGTTCGCGGTTGCTGCAGCTATTTACAACCACCCCTAACAATGTGGAGCGATCCAACGTTTCCACCGCTCGTTGCAGTAGCGTCCTTTCACTCACGCCCTCGCGGATCACCAGCAAGACCCCGTCCGACAGCCTCATCCAGAACGTCGTATCGGCCAGCGGAAGGAGGGGGGGCGTATCAATAATGATCCAATCAAAAAAAGCACCGAGCTGATCAAGGATTTCCGGAAGGCGTCCGCACTGCATTAGCTCAAGCGGATTCTCTGGCGCCATACCTGCCGGGAGTAGCCAGAGTCCCGAGCCGTCGAGCTTGTAAACCACGTCCGAAAGTTGGCGCTCGCCCCGTAAGCATTCACTGAGCCCGGGCAACAAAGTTCCGACCCCGAATCGCTTTGCGATGGTGGGGCGCCGAAAGTCTCCGTCCACTAGAAGCGTCTTCAAGACCTTGCTGCGCGCCTGGTTGAGGGCAAGATTGGCGGCGATGAGACTCTTCCCTTCTTCGGGAGCCGTGCCCGTCACCACAATTCGTTTGAGCTTGCGCTTGTCGCGGAGGTTACGTAGCCGCAGTCCGAGTACGCGGAACTTCTCCGCTCCCAGGCTGCCTGGGTCGGTAAGACACACCAGCCGAGCTTCCGGAGAAGGCGCTGGCCGAAGCACCGGCGCCGACCCCAGCACGAAAGTTTCAATGGCCTCGGGCGAGGTCAACGTCTCGACCTGCGGGCTGCGTCGGCCTTCAGCTGCTTGCAGCAGTTCGGTAACCGACTCGGGAGGAGTCAGCAGCTCGCCGCCCCACCGTTCCGCTTCCGAACGCTTGAGTGCGTCAAATATTCGGCTCATGTTCAGTAGGCCCTGCGAGGTACCTCAGTTGTTTCTTTCGAATCCGTCGACTTCATTTCCTGCAGGTAGTCGTGCAGTTCCAAAAGGGTCTTCACGGCGCGCAGAAGCTCATCTTTCTCCTGCTCCTTGGCCACCCGGGAGGCTCCGTTTTTCTTCTCTCCTCGAGTGACGATGACTCCCAGCCGTAGATCGTGGGCGACATCGTCCACCACTTCCGCAGGAATCACAGCGGCGCGCCGAGCGTATCCGGAAAGCAGCGCATTCTCGCAGATCGTATTTATCAACCGCGGAAAACCGTTGGAGTGCCGGAAAATTGCGCTTGTCGCCGCCTCGGAAAAGATCATGACGTCCGGCGGGCCTCCAGCAATCTGGAGACGGCGCTGAATGTATCCCTGCGTCTCTTCCAAATTGAGCGGTTCGAGGTGGCAGCGCAATGCAATCCGTTGCTTGATCTGCCGGAGTTCAAACGAGTCGAGCATCTCGTCCAGTTCCGGCTGCCCGGCGAGCACGATTTGCAGCAGCTTTTGCTGCGTGGTCTCCAGATTGGTCAGAAGCCGAACCTCTTCGAGTAACTCCGGGGAGAGATGGTGCGCTTCATCCACGACCAGAAGTGTGGCCAACTTGCGCTGGTGCCTGTCCACCAGAAAAGCGCTCAACGCCAGCACCAGCTCATCTTTGGCCTTGCCGGCGACTGGCAGTCCGAAATCACCGGCGATGTAGCGTATAAATTCCAGTGCCGACAGGCTCGGATTGAAAACGTAGGCAAAAGCTACTCCGGTACGGCGAAGAAGTTCCAGAACACATCGCACCAACATGGTCTTGCCAGTGCCGACCTCGCCGGTTAGTACGACAAAGCCCTTGCGGGCGCGCACACCGTAGTACAGCGAAGCCAGGGCTTCGTTGTGCCGCGAAGTCGAGAACAGGAAAGACGGGTCCGGTGTGATTTCGAATGGATTCAGCCGGAGATTGTAGAAGGTCTTATACACTTTGGTTTTAACCGCGCAAATAGCTTATCGCTGATCCCGCCGCGATGACGAATAGAATCGCAGCGGCTGCTACCCCGGCTAGTATTGCGCTTCTCCGCCCAGCTGCGAGCTCGATTGGCGTCTGCAGGGTCGGAATCTCTGCCAGGATCTCAAACGGGACAAGCTTCTTGATTTCGCGTTCCGTCTGTACTCTTCCACCGATGATCTCCGAACCGGCCGCCGCGACGCTGCCAAAAATCAAGCCCACAACCAACCCCAAGCCACACAACTTCAGACGGTTCGGCTTATCGGGTCTTACGGGGAGGTTCGGCGGATCGAGCATGCGGAAATGCTCGCCCTGCTGAGTTTTTTCCAGATCGGTCGCCATCTCCGATTGGTTTTTCTTGGCGAGCAGCGAATCGTAGTTCGCCTTCGATTGCTCGTAGTCGCGCGTGATGTCGGTGAATTGCTGTTCCATCACAGGAGCGCGGTTGAGTCGGGCCTGGTACTCTCGGATTTTTCCCTCGAACTCGCGCACCGACGCCTGCCGGTTGACAAGCTCCGTGCGGTTCGCTTTCAGTTGGCTCTCGAGATCGAGCAAAGGAGCGCTCTTGACATCTGGGGTTGTTGCTTCCGGAGGAGCCGGGCTGTTACCCGCCGTGCTGATGGCGGCGACCATCCGTTCCCGCGCCTTCTCTGTGTTAGCGATCTGCTCTTTGGTCTTGCGGACATCAGGGTGCTTCTCGGTGTAACGGGCACTGAGATCTGCGAGTTGCGCCCGTAAGCGATCCAGTTCCTTGTCAATCGTCGCCAGGCCCACCGGGCCGACCTCTCCTGATTTTGTGCCTCGATCCAGGGTGCGGTACTGAGTGATTAGAGACTCCAGATAAGTATTTTGCTGCCGGGCACGATTCAGGGCGTCTTCCTGAGCCTGCAATTGAGTCTGCAAGCCGCTTAGGATCTGAAGGTTGCTCTGGGTTTGACTGGGCAGTTCCCCAATGTGTTTGTCCTTGAACTCACGGACCCGCGCCTCCTGCTCGGCGAGCGTGGCACGCGCCTGGTCGAGCTGGTCCTGGAGAAAGCGCGTGGTGTTCTCGGAACGTCCCTGACGCTGTTCCAGATTCTCGGTGATAAAGAGATTGGCAAGTTCGCTAGTCGCCTGTTGTGCCAGGTGCGGGTTGCGATTCGAGTAATAAATATTAAAGGCGGAAAGCTTGCGGTCGTCGCCGCGCGACAGCTCGATTTCGACGTCCTTCCGCATGACTTCTACCAGGTCATCCGGATTTCTGTGCTTGCGTTCCTCGGCATAGAGATTGAGGCTCTCGATAATTTGCAGCAAGCGGGTGCGGCTTAGGATCTGCTGGGAAATGCTGTCGAGCTGACGCTGGATGTCATTGTCGATGTTGGAGGCGACCAGCTTCTCGGGCACCGCCGGTTGTTCCACGAGAATCAAGGTACCCGAGCGGTATACCGACGGTAGGAACCAGCTAATCGACCAGACGAGCAACCAACCGCCGAAGAAGGGCAAGAGAAAGTGCCAGCGCCGGCGGCTGATAATGCCCACTACCTGCTGGAGTTCTGGAAACTCGGTCGGTTTATCCTGGAAATCTTCTTCCATAACTAACGTCCTAGAGGCCGGGCCCACTGGTATCCCAGCGTAACGGAAAAACGGTTCCGGTGTGCGGTACCTTGCAGGTTAGGGTCCGAGACTCCGATCTGCTCCTGAAAATCGTGCTCGTAGCCAACCCGCAAACCGAGGCTCTTACCGAGGTTGCGCTCCAGCGATGCGGCCACCGTCGCCGAATTGATTTTCCCCGCAGTACCCGCAGTGGGAACGGTCAGCGACTGGTTGTTGGCATAGCTAGCTCCGACCCCGACTGCCCATCCCGGCAGTAATTGCTGGCGTACTTCGCCATGCACTCCCTGAAATTGCACCGCCCCGAGCACCCCACCCCCATTGCTGATTTGCCGGGAGTATCGGGCCGCCACGCTGGTGTGTTCCTTCTGCCAACCGACCTCTGCTCCTCCGGAGAGTGACCAATCGGTAAAGTGAGTGGGCAATCCGCTGGCTGGATCCACGCCCTGATTCTCCGAATACTCAGGACCGATAAAACCAGAAACCGTGAATCGCCCTGGGAGGTTGATGGTGTCCACCGCCATGATGCTGTGCGCGCGCGTTTCGCCATTGGGATCGAAGGTTACGCGCTGGAAGCGATAGCTGAGACCAGCCCAGTCGCGCCCGAAGAGACCATGTAACCAGAACACTGAACCTGAGGCAGTGCGAGTGTTGGTCAGATTGAATCCTGGCGAAACATTGCCTGGTACATCGCTGAAGTGCAAATCGGAAAATGAGCCACTGGCGCCGATCACATCCTTCAACGCAAAGTGGTAATTGGCTTCTGCCACCGTCGAAGAGGACCTTTGTTTGGACAACGGTTGAATCAGATTTGCGTTCGGCCCGCCGTTACCGACGACGCCGCCGGTGTTGCCGGAGTCGAAAAATCCCGAGGTTAAGGAAAAATCCTCGGCGATGCGCAGATTCACGTGCGGGCTCAACCGAAATTGCGCATCAAAATTGAGGTCATGCGACCCCTGGTTACGGCTGGAAAGCCTCTCATTCACAGTGAGGCCGGCCGCATAACCGATGGTCCATTTCATTCGGGAGCGCACCAGCTCAATACTGATGTTCGGGAAGACCGAGAAGGTCGTGTTTCCAAGAGTGTTGTGCGGCGTCAGCAAAGCATTGTCGTCGTACGTGCCGCCCACGTTCAGACCGCCTCTAAGGTAGTTGGATCGCTCTTGTTCTGAGCGGAATGCCAATGACATTTTTGGTCCGCCCAACAACGCCGGAATCTGGGGCAGATCACTGTTTGTGTCCTCTTCCGATATCGGCGAGTCCATTCCGATTACACCGGAGAGGGCCGGGGCTGGGGTCGACCGTGACGCATCGTCGCCCTGTGCGGTCGGGTTCTGGCCGCTAGAGAAGACATGCACGCTCATCAAGAGAAATCCAAGGATCGCATGGTTTCGAATGCTCATACGAACCCCTACGGGACCACCACGGTATCGCCTGACTGCAGCTTCACGTTCTGCTCCGGATTGGTTCCTTTGATCACTTCTTTGTAATTAAAGGGAATGCGTTTCTGTGTTCCGTCCGGACTCGCGCGTAAAACATAAATGGATTTTTTCTTGGCGAAGTCCTTGAAGCCGCCGGCCATTGAGATCGCATCGAGAACCGTGGTTGATCCGCTCAGCAAATAGGTGCCGGGCCTCGAGACCATTCCCAAGATATTAACTTTCTGACTCTTGCTCTCCGTCACAATCACCGTGACTTCGGGATCGGAAATATAGCTCTGCAGGCGTTTCGTGATCTCCTGCTCCAACTGCCGCGGTGTTTGGCCTGCGGCCTGCAGTTCGCCAGCTAGGGGCAGCGAGATCTTGCCGTCAGAGCGTACCGGCACCGAGCGAGTGACGTCCGGCTCCTTCCACACGTTGACCGCCAGCACGTCGTTGGCGCCGATTACATAGGCATCATCGGAGTGGCTTTTTTCCGGAGTCTGGGCTGCCGTTGCGCTGGCATTTTTATCCACGTTCGTTGCCGGCGCCGATTGCCCCGATCCACTGTCGGACTGTGCCGACAACCCAACGGAAACCAGCACCACTAGTGCCGTGGTCTGCAGGATACGAATGAACTTCGTATTTAGGGTCATGAGCGATTGCCTCGCAAGGACTACTCTGCTCTGCGAACCCTGTTGTAGTGGTACAGCCGATGAGAATCAGGCGGGACCAGTCGGTATTCCTGGATCTTGTAGAGCAGCGCGCGATAGCTGATGCTGAGCAGGCGCGCGGCTGCCTTCCGGTTCCAGTGCGTCTCTTCCAGGGCGTGGGCGATGGCACCGCGTTCGGCCTCGCCTTTTGCATTTCTTACCAGCGACTTCAGCGAAGATTGCTCTTCGCCAGCGGAGTGGCCGTTCTTCCCGTTTTCGTGCACGTTTCCATTACCATGCCCATTCGCCGGGGCGGAACTGGAATGAGAATTTAACTCCTCGATGGCCGCGCTCTCATCGCCGAACACCAGGAAGCGTTTCACAAAAATTTCCAGTTCTCGGAGATTTCCCGGCCACGCGTTATTCTGGCAAGCATCGAGCAGCGCGCCCGAAAAATGTGGCGCTGGCACGCCATAGCGGCGGGTGAGGCGGTTCATGAAGTGTCCGAGCAGCAGCGGGATTTCCTCGCGGCGCTCGCGCAAAGCCGGCACGTGCAACTCGAATGCGCTCAGGTGGAAGAACAATTCCTCTAGAACTTTCTTTTCAGCTACGGCCAGGCCTAAGTCGCCTTGTGTTGAGGCTATGATTCGCACATCCGCCCGAATCGGAGACTGGCCGCCGAATCTTACGAATTCTCGCGTCTGTAGCAGTCTCAGCAGCCGCAACTGCACAGGACCAGGCATCGCGTCGAGATGTTCCAGCAGAATCGTCCCCTTGGCGCACTGCTCGAATTTGCCAGGCTTGGACTCCAGCCTTCCATTCCCATTGGCGTGTTCGTAACCGAACAATTCACTCTCCAGCGCGTCCGCCGTCAGAGCGGCGCAGCTTACCCTTGTGAATTCGAAGCTGGAGCGGATCGAGAGCGAATGAATTAGCCGCGCGGCCGTCGCTTTCCCAGTCCCCGACTCACCGGTAATCAACACCGGGACATCGGTTTGGGAGAGCAGTTCGGCCTGCGTCCGCAGCCGGCGTGTGGCCGGGCTCGCAGCGACGAAATAGAGCTCTTCTCCGATTTGTTCGATTTCTGCTTGGTGCATGATGGGCCCCGAGGGGGAAAGTGAGTGAACGACCTACGAATCAGAAGAGAAGATTGCTAATTGCGAAGTTGCTTCGGGTGAACCTAGATGGGTTTTACGTCGTAGCCGTCAATGCGTACCGCCAGCGAGCGCTGAATTACTTCAACTGAAATGACCAGGCTTTGGTCGCCGTTTTCGGAGAGAAATACGCCCTCTACTCCGTCCATCGCGCCGCCGCAGACCCGAACTCGCTGACCCACTTTCAGAAAAGGATGGGAGCGGCAAGGAGCTGGCTGTGAAAGGACTCTGCGAACACTCTCGATCTGCTCATCCGGGATCGGTATGCCCGCTCCGCGCGTCCCGACAAAGCCGTGCACGCTTTCGACCCGATAGACTCGTGTCCGGTCGTCCGAGTTCAGAACGCAGCGCACGAATACGTAGCAGCTGAACAGCGGGACTTCCACGGTCTTCTTGCGATCGCTCCAGCGGTGAGTTTCGCGGACCGTCGGAAGAAAAGTTTCCATCCCCTGCTCTCGCAGGCGATGCTCCACTACTCTCTCGTGTCGCGCGCGAGTGTGCAGCGCGTACCAACGAAGTTTTTCCGCGGCCGGCAGCCGCGCTAGCAGGTTTCCAACTTCGTGGTTTTGACTGACGCTACTCATAGCTTCGCCCTCTGGGTCCCATCGCGCAGGGTCCACCTAGGAATGACATGGGGGAAACACTTCTCTTGGGGGAAGAGTGACTACGGGGGGAGAAAAAAACGCGATTGTTACCTAGTCGCAGCCTCAAGGTAATGTCACTTGCAAGACCGTGCAAGTGGTACAACGGCCTCCGACCGGTTGGCCCTAGACCAATGAGAGGCAGAATTCCTGTGAACGATCCAGTTGGATCAGAGACACATGTTCCTTGGCACGACAGTGATAGACCGACGCACGGATGTTCAATCGCCAAACCGGCGTTCCCGGTTGTTGGTCGGAGCTATTTAACTATCCTGCTGAATCGATGTGGCTTACAAAGCACCTACCCTTGTGGATTACCCGGGATCAAGCGCCGAAGGGGTGGCAAGAACTTGCAGCTTTG
>WNEZ01000348.1_pt1 | contig 52241 bp, 44 predicted proteins | sample 5400521 | NCBI WGS metagenome assembly WNEZ01 (sample SAMN13153339, study PRJNA577476) | soil metagenome | isolation source: 120 cm saprolite under Douglas fir tree site 2 hole 1 replicate 1 | place: USA:California | collected 2015-04-18
CAAGGAGTCGGTTGGGTGATCGGCGGCCCGAAAGGCGCAGCCGCCAAACTCGGCCTGAAGCGCACAACGCTGATCCACAAGATGCAGAAGCTGGGGATCTCCCGGCCCGGTCTCCCGAGCAGCCAGGATGTGATGGAGCCAGCCCCACACGGGCCGGGCTCCCTGCCGCAACTGTTGTAGCGCGGCTTGTTGCAGTTTTCCTGTAAGGTTCGCTTCGATATCCGGCACAAAGGTACTTGCCTATTGATTGTTACAGATATAACATTATAGGAATGTCTGTAACGTCGCCCTCGGCCCCATGGCTACTGCTCGTCTTCAGCCTTCCGGCTAAGAGTGCAAGCCAGCGCGTGGAGATATGGCGCAAGTTGCAGCGGTACGGCATGTTGGCTCTGCGGAGTTCCGGCTACGTCCTGCCCAATTCACCGATAAACCAAGAGCGAATGGAATGGCTGGCCACGGCTATTCGGACATACAAAGGCCAAGCCTCCGTGGTTCAGGCGCAGGGCTTCGATGACTTGCCGGCAGAACAGCTGAAACGGCTTTTCCTGGAAGCGCGATCTCGTGACTACCAGAAGCTGCTCCACGAGGCGAAGAAACTTCTTGCGCTCCCCCCTTCGCGGAGACCTGGCGGACGCCTGAATCGGATTCGTCGCCGGTTCCTGGAGCTTCAAGATATCGACTTCTTCCGGCACCCGTTGCGCACCAAGCTTGAGAACCTGCTGGCTCAAGCCGATAAGTCCGAGACCGCGAAGTCTGTTCGCAAAGACAAACGGAAGTCCGCGGAGTACGTCAACCGTTTGTGGATGACTCGGCCTCGTCCGGGCATTGATCGGGTTTCGTCAGCATGGCTGATCCGGCGCTTCATCGACCCGAAGGCGCGCTTTGTCTTCGGCACGGAACCTGTCGCCCATCCCGATGCCATACCGTTTGACATGTTTGTTCCGCAGGGCTTCGGGCACCGTGGAGAGGACTGCACCTTCGAGACTTTATCCAAGCAGTTTGCAATCCGTGACGTAACGGTGAAGCGTATCGCACAGATCATTCATGACGCCGATCTCGGAGACGAGAAATTCGGTCGGGCTGAGGGACTGGGATTGGACAAGGTACTGAATGGTTGGGCGAAGCAGGATTTACCGGATGACGAACTCCTGCAACGGGGAATGGATCTGATCGAAGGCTTATATGAGTCGCTGGCGTGAGGCATTGGAGATCGAACAACAACTATTTGCGGTATCAAAAGGAAGAAAAGGGAGAATGTGACCATGCGTATGATCGTTGTACACGGCAATTTGTCAGTCCGAGTCTCGAAGGTCCTCCAAACGACCTTCATGGCAGCACTTTTGTATTGCGGAAGTCTGGCGACAGGACAGACAACCAATTCCGCTCCTGCAAACCCTTCCGCGAGCGACTGGAAGCAGGTCGAGGATGCGATGGGGCGTCCGGGGCAGATACAGCCAGGCGACGTGATCAGGTTTGGGATGCCTCGGAAAGACCTCCACGTCGTGCTCGACGGCGTCGATATCAAGCCGGGACTCGCGTTAGGTTCGTGGACGGCCTTCAAGCGGGACGGTAACGGGGCCATGGTCATGGGCGACCTGGTTCTCACCGAGGATGAGGTCGAACCCGTCATGATGAAGCTTCAGGAGGGCGGCATACACGAATCGGCTCTCCATAATCACCTGCTTGGAGAATCCCCCCATGTGATGTACATGCATATCGTCGGCCACGGCGATGCCGTGCAGATGGCGAAAGCGATCCACGATGCGGTGGCGTTGACCAAGACACCTGGCCCAGATGCCGCTCCCGCAGCCCAACCCGCAGTCGAACTTGGTTTTAACCAGAAGCAGGTCGAGCAGGTTCTCGGGCACACCGGGAAGGTCAATGGTGGAGTTCTTCAGATCGGAGTGCCGAGGGCCGAGACAATTACCGACTCGGGTATGACAGTTCCGCCGTCGATGGGCGTGGCGACAGCCTTGAACTTCCAACCGACAGGCAGCGGTAAAGCGGCCATCACTGGAGATTTCGTATTGCTTGGAAGTGAGGTCAATCCGGTCATCAAAGCATTGCGAAAGAACGGCATTGCAGTGACAGCGCTGCATAGTCACATGCTCATGGAAGAGCCTCGCCTGTTCTTCATGCACTTTTGGGCAAATGATGATGCGGTGAAACTCGCGAAGGGACTGCGAGCGGCACTGGACAACACAAATTCAGCAAAGTGAACCCAGAATCCAACGCGGTAGTGCCCGAGCCAACGCGAGTCTCGCTCACTCAGTTCGTCGGATACTTCCTGTGGCTCGGGACAGTTGGATTCGGCGGACCTATTGCTCTTGCCGGGCACATGCAGCAAGACCTGGTCGACGATCGTGGTTGGGTCCGCAAAGAAGACTACCTGGAGGGTCTCGCGCTGGCGCAGCTGGCTCCGGGCCCGCTGGCTGCCCAACTCGCGATTTATCTCGGCTACATCCGGGCAGGGTTACTCGGAGCTACAGCCGTGGGGGTGGCATTCGTCTTGCCATCGTTCCTGATGGTGCTGGGACTCTCGGCAGCCTACGTTCGCTTCGGCGGGCTGCCTTGGATGCAGGGAATGTTCTACGGAATTGGCGCCGCCGTGATCGGGATCATCGCCCGCTCCGCGTTTAAGCTGACCAAGCTCACGCTTGGGAAGGACAAGTTGCTGTGGGGAATATTCGCGGTTCTGGCGGTCTCTACGGCATGGGCCTCACGAGAAATCATCTGGCTCTTCTTGTTAGGCGGTATTGTTGCCGTCGTAGTTAAAGCTTTGCCAGTTCGCCAGCAGGCGAGAGCAGCGGTCTCATTGCTGCTTCCGGCCATAACCGTGGGGACGAACAACACTCTGCTTCAACTTTTTCTTTATTTTGCCAAGGCGGGAATGTTCGTATTCGGTAGCGGACTCGCCGTTGTGCCGTTTCTCTACGGCGGAGTGGTGCAAGGGCATCACTGGATAACCGACCATCAGTTCGTCGACGCGGTCGCGGTGGCGATGATCACGCCGGGACCGGTTGTCATCACGGTCGCCTTTATCGGCTATCTGGTCGCGGGTGTTGCGGGAGCGACGGCGGCGGCGCTGGGCATTTTTCTTCCGGTCTACCTGGTTGTTGTTTTGCTCGCGCCCTCCTACAAACGCTGGGCGAAGAACCCGCAGCTGAACGCGTTCGTTCGAGGCGTTACCGCCGCGGCCACGGGCGCGATTGCCGGCGCGGTGATCGTTCTTGCGCGACGTTCTGTCTACGATCTCCCTACAATTCTGATTTGCGCTGTCAGTCTTGCCGTACTGTTTCGATGGAAGGTTCCTGAGCCCGTACTCATAGCCTGTGCGGCGGTTGCGGGGCTGGTGTTGCGGCATACGTGACCCCGAGGCCAGGTTTTCCGAGATAGAGGAGCGAGGGGAGAAGGCCAGCCTAACTCTGGAGTGCACTTTTTTCTACAAGAAGCTCTACGCGGAACAATTTTCTCCCAAGTGGTCATCCTTGCACTGTGCAAATTCTCGCGTCCACCTCAAGTGAGCTCTATATCAATGACTTACGGCTGGGGGTGCCGGTTTGGCAGGGGACATGCAACTGCGGTTTTCGGAGTCACAAATCCTCCCCCAAGGAGAACTGCTATGAAGAAGATACAATTCGCTTGGTCCGTGATGCTGCCAGTGATGGCGCTGACTGTTGCTTTGTGTTTCGCAAGTCAGTCGACGCTCGCGCAGAGTTCTTCCAGTTCGTCGCCCGATGCGACAGCTCAACAACAACCGATGCAGCCGGACAATCAAAATGCGGTTAGCGCGCCTTCAGAGAAGACAACGTTTAACGGAACGATCACAAAATCCGGGAACAAACTTGTCCTTACGGCCGCTGACAGCAAGACTACCTATCAGCTCGACGACCAGCAAAAGGCGAAGGATTTCCTGAACAAGAGCGTGAAGGTGACTGGAGTTCTGGACGCCTCCACCGGAACGATTCGCGTCAGCGCGATCGATCCATCCTGATTCCCCCACGATGGCGCTTATGAGCAGGGCGCCTTGTGGGAAAGGGGCGGTGCATAGCCGCCCCTTTTTTTTCCCTCTTGATTTTTGAACCTTATTTAGAATTGACGAACAACCAGTCTGACCGCAATCGCGTCAAAATCTTGGGCAAAAAGGACTTTGCATGCGTTTGTTGAGTGTTCGCCTTATTGCTTCTCTTATTCTCGGCATCACGCTGATTTCGTCTGGTTTTTCCTACTACGAAGTGTTGGCTGAAAAACGCGCTCTGCGCAGTGATGTTGAGCGTCGCGCCGAGATGCTGGGGGAGAGTCTCGTCGGCAATGTCGAGCGGTCGTCGTGGAACACCGGCTCGGGCAAGGTCCCGAACACCGAACTGCAGCGGCTGGTGCAGCGCTTCGGCAACCGTGAGCACATGCTGGGCGTCGTCATCTATGACCGGCAGGGTACGCTGGTAGCCGCGACCCCGGAACTCGCGAAAACGCTCACCTTAACCCCGCCGCCGGTAACGCAGGCCATCACACAAGGTTACGGAGAGAGTTCATTCCTCCGCCTGGGAGGCGTGCCCATTCACATTCTCGCGCTGCCGATTCGCCGTGAGGATGAAGTCTTGGGCGGCCTGGCGGTGGTGCACGATGTGAGCTACATCCGCGAGCAAATTCTTCTCGCCTGGCGTCGAACATTCTTCCGCGTGCTGGCTCAGGGCTTCCTAATTGTCCTTATTACATTGCTAATTGTCCGTTGGAGCATTGCCGGCCCCATCGCACGGGCGGCGCTATGGATGCGCGGGCTCCGTACGGGAAAGATTTCTGCCCGCCAGGGAGTACCCGACCTCGACATGTTCCGGCCGCTGGCGCGCGAAGTTGCCACCATGGCCGAGAGTCTCACCCACGCCCGCAATGCAGCCGAAAATGAGGCCCGCCTGCGCGATGCGGCGGAATCCATGTGGACGGCGGATCGGCTGTCGGTGCAACTCCGCACACGTCTGGACGAGGGCCACCTGTTCGTGGTTTCAAACCGTGAGCCGTACATGCATCAGCGAAATGGGAAGGCGGTCGATGTGATCGTTCCGCCGAGCGGCCTGGTCACCGCGATCGAACCCGTCCTCGACGCGTGCGATGGCACCTGGATCGCGCACGGCAGCGGCTCTGCGGACGCCGAAGTCGTGGATGCCCATGACCGGCTGCGCGTTCCTCCCGAGGATCCCCGCTACACCTTGCGCCGTGTATGGTTAACCAAAGAGGAAGAGGAAGGTTATTACTACGGCTTTGCCAACGAGGGACTTTGGCCTCTTTGTCACATCGCGCACACTCGTCCGCTTTTTCGGACTGCGGACTGGCAGTACTACCAGGAGGTGAACCGCAAGTTCATGACCGCTGTGCTCGAGGAAATTGAAAATGTGTCGAAACCCGTGGTGCTCGTCCAGGACTATCACTTCGCGTTACTGCCTCGAATGATCAAGGAAAAGCGGCCAGATGCCCGTGTGGCCATCTTCTGGCACATTCCGTGGCCGAATCCGGAGGCTTTTGGCATTTGCCCCTGGCAGCGCCAGTTGGTGGATGGTTTGCTCGGCGCCGACCTAATCGGATTTCACATTCAATCCCATTGCAACAATTTTCTGGAGACCGTCGATCGAGTGGTCGAGTCACGCGTGGACTGGGAGCACTTTTCCGCGCTCCGCCAGGAACACCGCACCCTAGTGCGGCCTTTCCCGATCAGTGTTGCCTTCACCGACGACGAAGCCGCCGAAAAAACCAATAAGGGACTCGACTACATCGAACGTTCCGCTCTGCTGCGGAACTTGGGCGTGGAGGCAACGTTCATGGGAATTGGTGTCGATCGTGTCGACTACACCAAGGGAATTCTGGAGCGGTTCCTGGCGATCGAGCGATTCCTCGAGAAATTCCCCAGCTATCAGGGAAAATTCACATTCGTGCAGATTGGAGCCCCCAGCCGGACGCATATCAAGCGCTATCACGACTTGCTCGCCGAAGTGGAGGCCGAGGCGGAACGAATCAATTGGCGTTTCCAGGGAGGAAAGTGGAAGCCCATCGTGTTCCTTAATCGCCAGCACAGCCATCAGGAGATCGAGCCCTATTACCGCGCCGCCGATCTCTGCCTGGTGACCTCTCTGCACGATGGAATGAATCTCGTAGCTAAGGAATTTCTGGCCGCACGCGGGGATGAACAGGGAGTGCTCATCCTAAGCCAGTTCACGGGAGCGGCCCGCGAATTGCGTGACGCCCTGCTGGTCAATCCCTACGATATCGATCAGACCGCTGAAGCCATCCGCGCCGCGCTGGAGATGGAGCCGGAGGAGAAGCAGCTGCGCATGCATCGCATGCGCAAGTACATCAAGGAACACAACATTTACCAATGGGCCGGGAACCTCATCACCGAGCTGGTTGAGCTCCGCTTGGATGCACCCGAGGAAGCGCGGGAGAAATCCAGTGCCAACGTATCCGCGGCTTGATTCCGCGGTTCACGCGCGATAAGAATAAGGAAAAGAAAGGAGCAACGTATTGAGGCCGGAAGTGCAAGCGCAGCTCGCGCCGTTTCTGCGAACTGTTGCTGAGGCATCCCATGCGGTACTGCTGGTCGATTATGACGGAACTCTAGCGCCATTCCACGCCAAGCGCGACCAGGCTTATCCATATCCCGGGGTTGTACCCCTCCTGCAAGAGATCGTACGAAACGGCCGGACGCGGGTGGTCATCATCTCCGGGCGAGGTACGACCGACGTACTTCCATTTCTCAATATTCGCCCACGTCCTGAGATTTGGGGAATCCATGGGCTGCAGCGCATGAAGACAGACGAAAGCACAGTAATGCCACGGCTCGATGAAAAAACTCTCAATGGCCTGTTGGACGCCGACCGCTGGCTCGACTACCAGCAAGTGCGTCACAATGCGGAATTCAAAGCTGGAAGCATCGCCATTCATTGGCGTGGAATGAGCGAAGAAGACACGGAGGATCTTCGAGCCCGCGTCTTGCTCGGTTGGCGGCGCATTGCGGAATACAGTGGGCTCGACCTGCTGGACTTTGACGGCGGGATAGAAATTCGCGCGAGCCTGGCCGACAAGGGTGACGCGGTCCGCACCTTTCTCAGTGAAATCAGTCCAGATACTCCGGCAGCCTTTCTGGGCGATGACATCACTGACGAGTCCGCTTTTCGGGCCATGCACGGACGCGGCATCAGCGTGCTGGTTCGCCCCCGGTGGCGGAAGACCGAGGCGCAATTCTGGCTGAAGCCGCCTGACGAACTCCTCGACTTTCTCGAACTATGGCTGAAGGCCTGTACCGAACACAATGCTTTAGATAGCGGCATGGCCGCGACGGTGAATGGATGACAACTACAGCACAGTTACCTCTCTCACGAACCCCGGTGAAGCCCTTTTACTTCAACACGTCCGCGCATCTCTTACGCATCACCACGCAGAAAGCAAATACGCTGGCAGAGCTTCTGGATGCCTTGCGCGTCTGTCCGGACGACTCTATCTTTCAGCACACCTTCCGAACCTTGCAGGAACTCCATTTTATTCGCGAGGGATTTTCCAACGACTTCGCGCACTGGGCGCTCACTGCCTGCAACGAGCCCGGTCTGGCTGAACAGCTGGCGAGCGTGGACGTGCGTGAGTTTACGTCCCTCGGCGAATTGCGCGAGCGATTTGTACAGATTGTGGAGAAGCACTTGCAACTCAATCCCGCGGACGGCCAGCGCATGGCGGAAGAAACTTTCTATTTTTGCGCCGCTGACATCGTAGTGATGCCAACCAAGTTTGTGGCCGAAACCCTGCAAGACTTCGCCAAGGGTCTGAGGGAAGTGAGCGTGCATTCCATCCACCACCATTTCATTGAGGCGCGACTGCGGATCAAGCTCATGTCCAATGATTTCTCGCAGTGGCTGTACGAAGACGTCGGATTGACGGACGTAGCCCGCGCACTGAACCGGATCGATATCTATACGGTGACGCTCGAGGATGTGAGAAAGCAGATGCTTCGCATCGTGGAACGGTCATTAGCTTGACTTACTCAAGCTTAACTTACTCAACTTAGCTGCTCAACATCGCTGATTTACTCGTGACTGAGATGACGTGAGGTCGGAACACAATATGAAGTCGCAAGCTGCAACGAATTCGCAATCGCCGTCCCCTCTTTCTGAGGCGCAACCGCACGACCAGCCGGTTCTCTCCGCTCAGCCCACGCCCCTGCGGCCGGAGCGGCGCAGGGCTCCACGACGAACGTGGGAGACGCCTCCAGCTCCCGTCCCGGCAGCGCACCTCGATGACTACCAAACAATTGTCGGCACGGCCGAGCTCGACGAACTGCGCTTTCTTGCTCGCGAACTCAAGGGAAAGACAGTAAAGATGGTCAACTCCACCGCCGTCGGCGGAGGAGTGGCGGAAATGCTGAATCGTCTCGTTCCGCTACTCGGAGAGCTCGAAGTTACTACTCACTGGGATGTGATCACGGGAGGAAACGATTTCTTCGAGGTCACGAAGGCTTTCCATAATGCCCTGCACGGCAGCGAATATCAGCTGACGCGGTCCGCACAGGAGATATTCCTGGCCTACAACGAACAAAACCGGCAGCGCATGCAGTTCACGGAGGATATGGTCGTCATTCATGATCCGCAGCCCGCCGCCCTCATTGGCTCGCGCAAGGACTCGCCGGGACGCTGGGTATGGCGCTGCCACATTGACTTATCGAATCCGAATCCGCAAGTTTGGGGGTTCCTGCGCCCGTTTATCGAACAATTCGATGCGGCAATTTTTTCTTCGCAGTCGTTTGCCCGGCAGCTTCCCATCCCTCAATATCTGTTTTACCCGTGCATCGACCCCCTGTCGGAGAAAAATAAAGAGATCGATGAAAGTTTCGTGCAGAAGGTATGCGACGAATTCGGTGTCGATCGCACCCGCCCGATTGTGACTCAAGTATCTCGTTTCGACCGATTGAAGGATCCGGTGGGTGTCGTGCAGGCTTTCAAGCTGGCCAGAAAATACGTCGATTGCCAACTGGTGCTGGCCGGCGGCGGCGCAAGCGATGATCCGGAAGGCGCACTCGTTCTCAAAGAGGTCAAGGAGGTTGCCGGCGATGATCCCGACATTATCATCCTCGACCTGCCGCCCTGGTGTGCGCTTGAGATTAATGCGCTGCAGCGCGCCTCGACCATCGTGGTCCAGAAATCGATCAAGGAGGGTTTCGGCCTTACCGTCACCGAGGCGCTGTGGAAGGGGAAGCCCACCATCGCCGGCGCGGTCGGCGGCATTCCTAACCAGATCATCCACAAGCTAACCGGCATGTTGGTTCATTCGGTCGAAGGCTGTGCGTATCAGATCCGCTATCTCCTCACTCATCCCGAGTTCGCCGCGCAACTGGGACGAAACGGTCGCGAACATGTCAAAGAGAACTTCCTGATGACCACCAATGTGCGGCGTTGGCTGTTGCTGCTTCGGATTCTGCTGCGCGTCGGAGCACCGACTGGAACCCCGTTCAGTTAGCCTCGTTTCTGACTACAGCAAGATCGGGCAAGCCTACAGAATGCATTGGATTTCCGGCAGGGACGCCTTCAACTAGGCTGTCGCAATGGACAGGTGCGTCGCGCGTCTTACCAAACCCCTGGACGGAAACCAAATCGATTTTCATGGCAAGGCGCGCATGGATGCGAAACTCTCGCACATGGTAGTGGAAAGCGATTCTGTTGAAACCGGCGGACCCATTTTTCAGCAAGAATGGCGCCGGAACTGAACTTCCGGTCAAGGTCACTGGGATGAAATCAGAACCTCACTTCGGCTCCGATTTCGACCACAAAGACGACAGCAAGAACTCCAAAGGCGGCCCAAGAAATTAATCACGCAGGTAATTGTCTATGGGGCTCACTTCAGTGGGCTCACTTCAGATTGCACCTCGCCGCCCTGTTACTAGATTTATTACCAGGACAACCAGAGCTATTAACAGCAAGATGTGGATATAGCCAGCCAGTGTGTAAGAGCTGACCATTCCCAGAAACCACAAAATCAGCAGCATGACAAATATCGTCCAAAGCATGGAAAACTCCATTCGCTAAAAACAACGTGATCTGCTGGAAGGCATGAGAAGAATACCGCATGCCATTTTTCTCGCGCATACGGTAAATGCCGTAGATATGGATCATATTATCGGTACTCGCGTTTCCTCTGCTGCCTGTTCTTTGCGTCTAAGCGAGCGAAGGGGAACGAATGCGCAAAGACGAACTGATGAAAGCTGATCTGTTCAGCGAAATCCTCCTACTGGGTAGCGGCGTCGCGATAGCGGTGGCCTTGGGGATGGTTGTGGTGGCGGCGCTTACGAGTGCAGCGTCGTTGCAGTAGACCGTCCACGCCGGATGATTGACGCTTATCACCTTTGGGCGCATGTCGCTACAGACACTCCTCGATTCGACTACCGCCCGTTGTGAAGTGCCGAAAAAATGAATAACGGCCAAGCCTACGTAGCCTGGCCGTTACATGGTTGGGGACTCGGGACCCTTAATTACTCCAATTACTTTGTGGCCTGGTCTTTTGCCTGGAAGGAATATTTTCTGACCGCGTCCAGGAATGTGCCGCTTCCATCCGGAGTCGCAACCTTGCCGCTCAGAATCGTCTCGAACGGTACCATCTTCCCGAAGAGGATCCTTGTATCATCCTTGTCCTGGTTTATGACCGCGCCGGACAAATCGATCCCAGCAAAGAGACCTCGGGTCCGAGAATAGGTCAAGACTTCCGCTCTCATCTTTACATCAGTACCCGCAGTAGCGTCACGTCCCACCGGACCCGCCGCAGCGGAAGCATCCGCTCCAAGTTTGAATTTGCTGGAGAGCAAGTGCTGCATCCCCTGATCATTCGTAACCACCATCACCAGATCGACCGCCTGGCCGCCGAGCTGAAGCCCCCAGCTGCCGCCGGTAATGGTAATCGGGGCCGGAGCGCTCCATCCGCTTGATGTCCTGCACGTAGCTACTCCCTTGCCGTGGTTCCCGCCAATTCCGATCGCGATCTTGACCATCGAAGGCACGACCGCGATGCATTTGGCATCGCTCATGATGCTATCGGGAATCGCTTTGTCGGGAGTTGCCATGACTTCGTTCAGAACGTGAGCCGACGCATCGATTCGCTTGTTGATACTGGATTCATCTTTATCGTCCGCGGCCCAGGTTAAGCTGGCGAAGACCAAAGCTATCGTGGTGAGCGCCAAGAGACATTTCGTTGAGTTCATATCAACCTCAATTCTGTGCCCAATCTGAGCACCGGGATTATTTTTGGGTCGAGTCTATTAGTAGCTTGGGACAGTGATATCGATCCATCCCGTCAAAACCCTAGATCGCCCGGGGACATGCCGTAGTCGGACCACGGGTTTCGCCACTGAAACTGCCACCGAAACAACGACGCGACGTCTGGCGACAAGGCGACGCCCGTCAAGTGCGATCCCGTGTCCGGTAGATCGGTATCTTGTGAAAGTTCGATGTGAAGAGACAATCCAAAGCCCTACAGGGAATCCTCAAAAAAAGTACACAGTCGGACGGATTTTCCGCAGTCATGGAAGTGTCTATGCTCCAACATGAAATTTATTCTTCAACTGTGCCCACCTACCGAGGTGGGGCCAGTCTAAGGACCGGTTCCTGCTCCTCGCCTTCCTCTAGCAATTAGAGGGAAGGGATTAACGCAAACGCAGCAATTGCAGCAAAGACACGAAGAGCAGCGACAGCAGCCTCCGCTGAACCGGGATCGGTCGAGGCCTCCGAACTAGGGCCGTACTGTGACTGAAAACCTTAATCGTTTATTCAACGAGCATTGAACAAGAAAGAGCGAGTCATCGGCCAGCCGATGACTCGCTTATTGGTGAGCCCGAACTTCCGAGAACTCTTAGGAAGCCGCTTATCGGATGGCTAAACCGTTCCGTTGCGGGGCTGAGATCGGGCGCTGGACACTTCAAAGTAGCCCACTACCGGAATTTCGGGAGACAGGATGCGTGACCCGTCTTGACGCCGTTCCGCTTCGGACGAGTCTGAAACAGGGGAAACGGCAAAAACCTGTACCGCATCACCGTCCCGCCTTAACTGGACGCAAGAGTAGCACAGGCGAGTTCCCTCGTGCATCATGTGCACCACTTAGATTGCCTGTAAAGCATAGCCATAAGAACGGATTAGAACTACAGGCTGGACCCGATGGCGCAATCCTGCAAGGTGGCTAATCTCAATATTTTAAACTTTGAGGTTAGGAGGCAACAAATGCTTATTGGGCAATCGTGTTTTTGATCATAGCCCTCGTCGCTGCGCTACTCGGATTCGCCGGGGTGGCGACGGCAGCTGCTGGAATTGCTAAAATTCTGTTCTACATTTTCCTGGTCGTTTTTCTTGTCACCCTAGTCGCGGGACTCAGTCGCCGCGCTACCCGCGTCTAAGGCGAGAACCTGTCGGTCAGTTCGCAGCGGGGGGCTCCGTCCATAAATCGGACCAAGGTGGCCGGCTCTTTCGACCACGCGTAGAAATATCCTCTGGCCGCTCTACACGAATCAACCGATAGCGCGGTCGGCGAAGACAAATTATAACTACGATCAAGCTTTACGAGTCCAAGGAAAGGGGAATCATCATGCGGAACACTGGAAGAATGAATACAGCAAAGGACTGGGTGCGTGTGGCCGCCAAATTGGGTGTTCTTCTCACTGAGCCGAAAGTCCGCGCGGAGATTGCCGACCGGCTCAAGGACCGAGTAGACGATGTGAGCGATACGGTGGCCGGCAAGTATGAAGACGCTGTTCAACGCCTGGAATCCGCCGCAACTGCTCTTCGGGGCAGAAGGTACCGGCCCTCACGAGTGGCTGGCTTTTTACTAGGAATTGGAGTCGGAGCCGGACTCGGAATTCTGTTGGCGCCGGCGCCCGGCAGCGAGACGCGCCAGTCTGTCCGCGATAAAGCGGCCGATGTGAAGAACAAGGTGTATGAATCCGCTGCGTCCGCGACGGGCAAGATTCGACGGTCGGTCTCGAAAATGCCATCCACCGGCACCCAGGGTTGATTACCTTGCTGAAATGGAATGGGGTTTGTACCCGTCGAGGTGCGTCTAACCCAGCAAGGATTACAGCGTTTCCATCGTGTGGCCGGAACAGTAGTTCCGAGCAATACGGTGGGATGTTTGCTACACTGCAACTTTGCTGAGGCCCCAATGAGCAAAAAACCCAGTACCACCCTCCCCGGAACTGTCGAAAGAATCATCAAGCCTCTATCCGCGGACGACCCCGAGAAAGCCCAGATCGCCATCGAAGGGGCCGATGACCTATATCGAGAGATTCGGATCGAGAACACACTGACGGACGAAAATGGCGACAAGGTACGCCTCAAGCAAGGCGCCGATGTGGAAGTGACTGTCGAAGCGCCACCGGAGGCAACGACTCCAAAAAGCGACAATAAGAAAGACAAGAAAGACTGAGCGTCGCCAATCAGCACCGCACCGCCCAGGGTCGTTTCTGCTACGATCCCGGTTGAAGTTGGTACAAAGGCTCCGCGCGAAAGGCCAACTCGAAATAAATGGCATGGGCGAGAGCGTGGCATTTCCGTGATGCCGGGAGTCCAATCGCGCACGTCGTCTAAAATCCCATTTCCACTGATCGTATTTCACTTTTCACGAGTGTTACGTCCCGCTACAGTATCTACCCTAGTTTCATCCTCCCGATGATCCTGTAAGGTAACAACTTCGGAGGTTCCGTGAAACCGGGGAGTGATAGTGGCAATCTGTCTTCAGTGACGTTTCCCACACGGTTTCTTGTTTCTTGCTTCCCGGTATCCGAACTAGCCGGCTGGTTCTGCAATGCAGAATTGGAGATGTGACCATGGCAGTCAGTACGCAAGCCGCCTACGGAATGTACCCCCACGACGTAGCCCTTCAACAAGTCGTGCAGACCTTGAACCAGTCCGGATTTGGCAAGGAAGATATCTGCATGATGGTTTCGCCCAGGCACCCCATCGCCGCCATCGTGCGCGAGGCAAATATCCTCAATGCCGAGCCAGAGGCGAGCGCGGTCGCCACCGGGCTGATCGGCTGGCTCATGAAATTCGGCGCAGTGATGATCCCAACGGTCGGCTTGTTCATCCGTTCACAAGCGTTCCTTCAGGCTCTGGTAGTGAGGAAGGATTCTCCGAGCGTATATGGAAATTCGAAAGCTCTTGTCGGATTGGGCTTTTCTGAGGGTGACGCTCTCCGATTTGAGCGTGAGCTCCACGAGGCGGGGGTCCTCGTTTACGTGGCCTGCCCGGAAAACTCAAGCACGACCTGGGCGGTAGAACTACTGCGCCGGACTGGTGCCCGCGAAACCGCCACGCTGGAACAAAAAGAAGTGGCGCTTGAAGCTGTAGCTTGAGACGAGCCTAACCTTGTTCATCACGCTGCGAATCTTCCACCACAGATGGAGCCAGCGCCCTTTCGATTCCCCGGAAACCCGCCTTCCAACCAGCATCTACAGTAAAGACCCTAGAGTCAGCCTACAGTTTTTCGTGATATCAATCGGTCTTTAGTCGGTCTTTAGTCGGTGAATTCCTGTAGATTCACATTCAACATGCGTCGGACCGACCCGGATTTCGGTGGTGTGTCCTCCTGTAGCACGCTGCGTGGGGATTGCCGCGCGTTCACTTGTCCTTATAATAATTTGACACAATGTCGATCCTCCGTTAAGTCCAGGAGACCATGATCATGATGAAGCGAAATAACCGAGACGCGGCAACCGAAGTTGCCCATGGCGAACCCGAAGCTGACCAGAACAATAAGAATAACGGGAATGTCGTTCTTGTCGGGGAGCCTGCTTCGGCTGATCTTAGTGTGATCCTGACCGGCCTCCAGACCATGCGAAACGGTGACTTTTCAGTCAGGCTTCCGGGCTCCTGGACGGGACTGCCGGGAAAGATTGCCGATACTTTCAATTCCATTGTTGCTGCCAACCAACAAATGGCACAAGAATTGAAGCGCGTTGGGCAGGTAGTAGGCAAGGAAGGAAGGACACGTGAGCGCACCCGCTTTCATGAAGCCAGGGGTGCGTGGGGCGACATGGAAGTGTCGGTAAACTCGCTGGTAGAAGACTTGCTTCGGCCGACCGCCGAGGTTACCGGCGCCATCGCCGCCGTGGCCCAGGGAAACCTGACTCAAACCGTTCGCTTGGATGTGGACGGAAGGCCGCTGGAAGGCGAGTTCCTGCGCTCCGCCAACATTGTCAACACCATGATTCAGCAGCTCGGCGTTTTCACCGCCGAGGTGACGCGTGTGGCGCGCGAGGTAGGCACTGACGGCAAGCTGGGTGGTCAAGCAGTGGTGCCCGGAGTTGCCGGCACGTGGAAAGATCTGACGGATTCCGTCAACTCCATGGCCAGCAATCTCACCGGTCAAGTGCGCAATATTGCTGAAGTCGCTACCGCCGTTGCCAGCGGCGATCTCTCTCGCAAAATTACTGTCGATGTGCGCGGTGAAATTCTACAACTTAAAGAAGCGATCAACACCATGGTCGACCAGCTACGCTCGTTTGCGTCCGAAGTAACGCGCGTCGCTCGTGAAGTGGGTACTGACGGCAAACTCGGCGGCCAAGCGGTCGTTATGGGCGTAGCCGGCACATGGAAGGATCTTACCGACTCTGTTAACGCAATGGCCGGCAACTTGACGGCCCAGGTCCGCAATATTGCCGAGGTCACCACCGCCGTCGCGCGAGGCGATTTGTCCCGCAAGATTACACAATGTCAACTTCATGGCCAGCAATCTCACCGGCCAGGTGCGAAACATCGCTGAGGTGGCGACGGCCATCGCTACCGGCGATCTCTCGCGCAAGATCACGGTGGACGTGCGCGGCGAGATTTTGCAGCTTAAGGAAACGCTGAACACGATGGTGGATCAGCTCAACCGCTTCGCCGGAGAAGTGACGCGCGTGGCGCGCGAAGTCGGCACCGAAGGTCGCCTGGGAGGACAAGCCAACGTGCCTGGGGTCGCTGGCACCTGGAAGGATCTTACCGACTCCGTAAACTCGATGGCCGGTAACCTCACCGGTCAGGTGCGTAACATCGCCGAAGTCACCACGGCCGTGGCCCGCGGCGATTTGTCACGCAAGATCACGGTTGACGTGAAAGGCGAAATTCTCGAACTCAAGAACACGATCAACACGATGGTGGATCAGCTCAACGCGTTCGCCGGCGAGGTGACACGCGTGGCGCGCGAAGTCGGCACAGAAGGCAAACTGGGCGGGCAGGCACAGGTGCCGGGTGTAGCCGGCACATGGAAGGATCTTACCGACAACGTGAACTTCATGGCCAGCAACCTTACCGGCCAGGTGCGAAACATTGCTGAAGTATCCATGGCTGTGGCTCGAGGCGATCTGTCGCGTAAGATCACGGTGGACGTCAAAGGCGAAATCCTTGAGCTCAAAGACACCATCAACACGATGGTGGATCAGTTGCGCTCGTTTGCGTCGGAAGTCACCCGTGTGGCACGCGAAGTGGGCACCGATGGCAAACTCGGCGGGCAGGCACAGGTTCCAGGCGTTGGCGGTACGTGGAAGGATCTCACCGACTCCGTCAACTCGATGGCCAGCAACCTGACGGGTCAGGTTCGCAATATTGCCGAAGTCTCCACAGCCATCGCCAGCGGCGACCTCTCGAAAAAAATCACAGTGAACGTCAGCGGCGAAATCCTCCTGCTCAAAGACACCATCAACACGATGGTGGATCAGCTCAACGCGTTCGCTGGCGAAGTGACACGCGTGGCGCGCGAGGTCGGCACTGAAGGTCGTCTGGGAGGACAAGCCAACGTGCCTGGCGTCGCCGGCACCTGGAAGGATCTCACGGACTCCGTAAACTCGATGGCCGGTAACCTCACCGGTCAGGTGCGTAACATCGCCGAAGTCACCACGGCCGTGGCCCGCGGCGATTTGTCGCGCAAGATCACGGTGGACGTGAAAGGCGAGATTCTCGAGCTCAAGAACACCATCAACACGATGGTGGATCAGCTCAACGCCTTCGCTGCCGAAGTGACTCGCGTGGCCCGCGAAGTCGGCACGGAAGGCAAGCTGGGCGGGCAAGCGCAAGTACCGGGTGTGGCCGGCACATGGAAGGACCTCACCGACAACGTGAACGTAATGGCCGCTAACCTGACTGAACAGGTGCGCGGCATTGTGAAAGTCGTGACCGCCGTCGCCAACGGCGAACTGACTCAGAAGCTGACCGTAAACGCGAAGGGTGAGGTTGCAGCTCTGGCCGAAACCATTAACAACATGACCGACACGCTGGCCACCTTCGCCGACCAGGTTACAACCGTAGCCCGCGAAGTCGGCGTCGAAGGCCGGCTCGGTGGCCAGGCCAACGTGCCTGGCGCCGCGGGTACGTGGAAGGATCTCACCGGCAACGTCAACCTCCTGGCCGACAACTTGACCAACCAGGTCCGAGCCATTGCCGAGGTTGCTACCGCGGTCACCAAGGGCGACCTCACGCGATCCATTCAAGTGGAGGCCAGCGGTGAAGTGGCCGAGTTGAAAGACAACATCAACACCATGATCGACAATCTCCGTCTCACCACTGATCGCAATACGGAGCAGGACTGGCTCAAGACGAATCTTGCCCGCTTCACGGGCATGTTGCAGGGACAACGTGATCTGGGGACGGTGGGACGCATGCTCCTGTCGGAACTGGCGCCTCTGGTCAGCGCCCAGCAAGGTGTCATCTACCAGATGGGAACGGAAGAATCCGCGGAGATGACGCTCCTCTCGGCGTTTGCAGGCGACGGCGAGGACGGGCATCTACGGCGCTTGAAGATAGGCGAGGGTCTGGTCGGACAATGCGCGGCGGAAAAGCAGCGCATGCTGATCTCCGAATTGCCACCCAACACGATTACCATTCGATCGGGTTTGTTCGAGGCTGTTCCGCGAAACGTTATCGTGCTACCCGTCCTCTTTGAGGATCGTGTGAAGGCGGTTATCGAACTGGCCTCGCTGAGCGCTTTTACAACCTCCCATCTGGCATTTCTTGAGCAGCTGACGGCCAGCATTGGCATCGTGCTCAACAGTATCGAAGCCACCATGCAGACAGAGGGACTGTTGAAGCAGTCGCAGCAATTGGCCACCGAACTGCAAGTTCAGCAAAAGGAGTTACAGCAGACCAACGAGCAGCTCGCGCAAAAAGCGCAGCAGCTCGCCGAACAGAACGTTGAGGTCGAGCGCAAGAACCAGGAAATCGAGCAAGCCCGCCGCGCCTTGGAAGAGAAGGCTAAGGAACTGGCTTTGACGTCGAAGTACAAGTCCGAGTTCCTGGCTAACATGTCTCATGAGTTGCGCACGCCACTTAACAGCATCCTGGTCCTCGGCCAGCAACTCAGCGATAACCCGGATGGGAACCTGACGCCAAAACAGGTTGAGTTCTCCCGCACGATTCATGGCGCCGGCACGGACTTGCTCAACCTAATCACGGACATTCTTGATTTGTCGAAGATCGAATCCGGGACCGTCTCGGTGGAGGCAGAGGAAGTCTATTTTGCCAGCCTGTTTGACATGGTGGAACGTCCCTTCCGGCATGAAGCCGAGAACCGCCGTCTCAATTTCGAGGTGGAGACCGATCCGCACCTGGCTCGGAGCATCGTCACCGACTCGAAGCGTCTGCAGCAAGTATTGAAGAATCTGCTGTCCAACGCCTTCAAGTTCACTGAAGTGGGAGGCGTCCGCCTGTCGGCGTCTCTAGCTAAGAACGGCTGGAGCGAGGGTCACCCGATCCTGGGAAAGGCTGCCTCGGTTGTAGCCTTTGAAGTTGCCGATACCGGCATTGGTATTCCGCTGGACAAGCAGAGGATCATCTTCGAGGCCTTCCAGCAAGCAGATGCCGGCACCAGCCGTAAGTATGGTGGAACAGGTCTGGGGCTGGCGATCAGCCGCGAATTGGCCAGCCTCCTGGGCGGCGAAATTCAGTTGCGGAGCGCTCCAGGTCGAGGGAGCACCTTCATCCTCTACTTGCCCCAAACCTATGTCGGCCCGTCTAGCGCTGCCATGGTGGAGCGCCAGTACCCATCGACGGTGTTGCCAGCGCCGTTGTCCGTCGTCTCGGAACATCCGGTCGAGAAGATTCCCGACGACCGCGACAATCTGCAACCCGATGATGCAATCTTGCTGATTGTCGAAGATGACCCGCACTATGCGCGTGTGTTGCGTGATCTTTCTCGGGACAAGGGATTCAAGGTTCTGGTGGCCATGCGTGGTGCGGAGGCACTCGCGCTGGCGCGCGAATACCATCCGACCGCGGTTTCACTGGACGTCTTCCTGCCCGATATGCTGGGCTGGACGGTGCTGAACCACTTAAAACAAGACCCGGCAACTCGGCACATTCCGGTTCAGATGTTAACGCTGGACGAAGACCGTTCCCACGGCCTCGCCCGCGGTGCATTTGCTTTTGTTACGAAACCAACCACGCCCGAGGGACTGGAAACGGCATTGACCCGCATCAAGGCATATGCCGCTCCTCGCCGGAAACGGTTGCTGGTGGTGGAAGACAATCCGGCGGAGCAGCTCAGCATCAAGGAGCTGCTTGGCTATGACGACATCGACGTCACGGTCGCCTCCAGCGGCGAGGAGGCGATCCAAGCCGTTAACCAGCAGTCCTTCGACTGCGTCGTTCTTGACCTGCGTCTGCCTGACATATCAGGCTTCGAAGTGTTGGAGCGTTTCCGAGACACGCCGTCACTGTGCGACTTACCGGTCGTAGTGTTCACCGGCAAGGAGCTTTCCCCGGAAGAGGATGCCCGTCTTCATGCGCTCGCACGCAGCGTCGTGGTTAAGGGGGTAGAGTCGCCCGAACGCTTGCTGGATGAGACCGCATTGTTCCTGCATCGCGTCGTCGCCGATCTTCCCGTGGAGAAACAGAGAATGCTCGACCGGCTGCATCACTCCGACGATGCCCTGGTCGGGAAGAAAGTGCTGGTGGTTGACGATGACGTGCGCAACATCTTCGCCCTTAGTAGCGTGCTTGAGCGTCGCGGTATGAACGTGATTACGGCCGGGACTGGCCGGGAAGCGATCGCCAAACTCGAATCGACGACGGACGTCGCGATCGTACTAATGGACATCATGATGCCGGAGATGGACGGCTATGAAACGATGCACGTGATCCGGCAAAACGTTGCGTTCCGTCGCTTGCCCATCATTGCCCTGACCGCAAAAGCAATGAAAGGAGATCGCGAGAAATGTCTGGAAGCCGGTGCGTCCGAGTACCTGGCCAAACCCGTCAATACCGAACAACTACTGTCATCGCTGCGTATGTGGCTTCACAGATAGCAGTTGTGGCAGCGGGCACCTGGCTCTCGAGATCTCTACGGAGAGAACAATGAGCGCGGACGAAAAGGTCAATATTCTGATGGTCGATGATCAGCCGGCCAAGCTGCTCAGCTATGAGGTTATGCTGGCCGAACTTGGCGAGAACCTGATCAAAGCGACTTCAGCGAAACAGGCGCTCGAGATCTTGCTGAAGACCGACGTTGCCGTAGTGCTGATGGACGTAAGCATGCCAGAGCTGGATGGTTTTGAATTGGCTACTATGATTCGCCAGCATCCACGCTTTCAGAGAACCGCGATCATCTTCATCTCAGCTGTGCATCTGACGGATCTGGACCGGCTTAAAGGATACGAACACGGAGCGGTGGATTACATTTCCGTTCCGGTCGTGCAAGAACTCTTGCGCGCGAAAGTCAGAGTATTCGCCGAATTACACCGCAAAACCAGGCAGCTCGAAGCGCTGAATCGCGATCTGGAGCGGCGCGTGCTCGAGCGCACCGAGGAGTTAGCCGCTAAAGCTGAGCAGCTATTGCAGCTTAACACCGAACTGGTGGGCAAGAACCAGGAACTCGACGCCATTATCAGCACCGCGCCGGATGTCATCTTCAGCAGTCAGGAAGACGGGAGTTACGAGTATGTCAGCGATCGGTTTCATGAGTATACCGGCACTTCAGAAGATTCTGGCAAGAGTGTCAGTTGGTTCGACTATGTGCACCCCGACGACGTTGAGCGCAGTAAGGCGGTTTGGATACACTCCGTCGAAGTGGGGGGGAGTTACGAATCGGAGTATCGTCTACGCTCGAAAGATGGCGCCTACCGTTGGTTCCGGTCTCGTGCTCTTCCAATTCGAGATCCCGAGGGAAAGATCGTTAAGTGGTATGGCACCTGCTCCGACATTCACGACAGCAAGGTGCTGGAACAATCGATTCGTGACAACGCCATTGAATTGGAAAAAATGGTCGATAGACGCACGGACGAATTGCGGCGCCTTTCGGTCCGCCTCATCACAGCGCAGGATCAAGAGCGCCGCCGCATCGCACGCGACTTGCACGACGGGTTAGGGCAGGAACTTGCCGTAGCAAAGATGGTATTGGATAAGATGTTTCTGCAAAAGCCGGCTCCGGCGCAAGAGCAAACGTGGGTTCAAGCGAGCAGCATTGTTGATCGCGCGATTCAGCAAGTCCGCACTTTGTCGCACCTCCTTCATCCGCCGTTGCTCGATGAAGTCGGATTACTGTCAGCGCTAGCCTGGTACGTGGAAGGGCTGACAAAGCGGAGCGGTATCGAAACGTTTCTCGATGTCCAACCGCCCGATTTCCCCAGGCTCGTACCGGAAGTCGAGACGGCGATCTTCCGAATTGTTCAAGAGGCACTGACGAATGTCTTCCGGCACTCGGGAGCTCAGAAGGTGTGGATTACCTTGAATCAAAAGGATGGACAGATAGTCGTGGCGGTACTGGACGATGGCAAGGGAATCGACAAAAGGGTTGCAGAGCTGCGCCCGGAGAGCGTTGGCGTTGGCATTGGTGGCATGAAACAACGTGCCAAGGAATTTGGTGGGGAATTGCGACTGACTAATGCCGCTCCGGGAACCCTCCTCGAACTTAGGATCCCCTCCAGTTCGGTATTGCTGGAGCCAAGCGCAGTTTTACGTTGATGTTCGTGAACTTATATTTTGCAGCGCCAGCCGGCTGAATGCGGGTTTGCGTTGAAACCGCAACGCATTGCGCGGGACATCCCCTGCGCCTCTTGGTGGCGGTAGCGTTGCTTCTTCGTTTTACAGGTATAACACCCTGTGTAGGGAAAGTTTCGCCTCGCGCCGGAATAAACCCAATAGTCCTCAGCTTTCAAACCCACTCCGCAGTACAGCAAGTTTCGCAATCAAGTACAGGAGCACCCTGATAGGAGAGGAGCCGTCACTTCGCTAGTCTTTCCTCGGAAGGTAAATGCTCCCGGAATTATGGAGAGCAAAGAAACAAGGTAAAGGTAGTTGACCGAAGGAGACTACAGTGGCCACTTGCGTGATTACCGCGACAGCGTCAAATGTGAATCCAGTTAGTGTGCTTCCAGTCGGGGATGCAGACCACCCAGACAATTCCGAACGCAGCCTTGTTCAGCGCGCGCAGCGTGGCGACGAGCAGGCGTTTGCCACACTCTTCCAGTTGCATAAGAAGCGTGTGTATTCCGTCTGTCTGCAGATGACGAAAGATGTGGCCGACGCCGAAGATCTGACGCAGGAAGCGTTCATGCAGGTGTTTCGCAGCGTCAACTCGTTTCGCGGCGATTCAGCTTTCTCCACCTGGCTATACCGGGTTGCTGTGAATACCGTGCTGATGAAGTTGCGTCGTCGTAAATCCCCACCAGTGCTTTCGCTGGATGAGCCTGTGTCGAGCGACTCGCCATCTCTCAAGCGCGAGGTTGGGAAACAGGATCCGAGCCTCAGCGGGGCGATTGACCGCATCGCGTTGCGCCGCGCCCTCGAAGAGCTGCCCGGGGGATGCCGGCAGATCTTCGATCTGCACGAGGTCGAGGGATATCAGCATCATGAGATTGCCGAACTGCTGCAATGCTCCATTGGAAACTCGAAATCACAGCTCCATAAAGCGAAGCTGAAGATGCGCGACCTGCTGCTGCCAGCACGGAGAACTCTGCGGACACACAAAGCGAGCGATAGGTCCGAAAATATAGCGAAATCCCTAGCCGCGAGCGATCAGTCCAACTCTTCAACGACATACAGCGCGCAATAACAAGAATTGGACACGTTTTTACCGGGGAAGAGACATAACCATTGCAGTAACGCTGGATGCTCAGGTGTTTACGGTATTGCCGCGCCGAGTTGGAACTCTTACGGTTAAAGAACCAGAAATAAATTTGTAAAAAAAGGTGCTAGATGCCAGGGAAAAACACATCTACACGGTGTGAGCGCTAAAGAACAGCGGGAGTATGAACATATCAAGGAAAGTGCGCAACGGTCGGGGCGCTACGGTGACCGGGCCAAGGAAGTAGCTGTGCGAACTGTGCTCAAAAAGCATAAGGCGGAAGGTCACAGCAAGGGGCATTGAATATGGCACGCGCCGCGGCTATCGCGGGGTTTGGCGGCGGTCGGCAAGGCGTATCGTTTCCCGACAATCCCGAGGTGACTGGAGTGAAAGGAAGGAAGGCCCCGCTTGGTTCGAATTCTTGTGGTCGATGATAACCCGGCGGTGCGACATTATCTTCGAGGCCTCCTCGAACAGCGAAGCACCTGGTGGGTTTGCGACGAAGCTCCGACCGGAGGAGAAGCGCTACAAAGGGTTAAGGAACATCCGCCGGACATGATCTTGCTGGACTTCCAGATGCCGGATGTAAACGGGATTGACGTTGCCCGGCAGGTCTCGCACCTCTTTCCTGAAATTCCCATCCTGATGGTCACAAACCATCTCTCCAACCAACTGGCCGACGAGGCCCGTAAGGTGGGGATCCGTGGGGTCTGCTCGAAATCCGACGTCGGCTCCATTGTCGAGGCCGTGGACACGCTCCTTCACCACGGAAGTTATTTCCCCCAAATGGGCTCGATCAGCCACTAAATCCTCATCTGTGAAACTCTTTGCGGCCCATATACAGGATTCCCTGTATTCGAGCCAGGGGAGTACCATGCTAACTTGCTGGTGGTTTTGATGTGGCACTGAAGACTGGGGCAGACGTGGCGAACGGAGCCGAAGGTGCAACCCCCTAGCAAATAGTGTGCAAGACTGCTTCCGAGGGCTGGAAACTGTTTATGGCTGTTCGCATTCTGCTGGTGGACGATCATCCCGTCGTAAGGCAAGGGCTGAGGACTTTATTGGAAGGGCGATCGGAGTGGGAAGTAGTGGGTGAAGCATCGGATGGAATCGAAGCCTTGGAAAAGGTCGGCAGTTTGCAACCTGATGTCGTGGTGCTCGATGTCACGATGCCGAGAATGAACGGTATTGAAGCGTGTCGGTTGATTCAACAAAAGACGCCTGGGCTCGAAGTTTTGTTCGTTACACAACATGACTCTCCGCAGATGATGCGTGAGGCCCTGGCTGCGGGGGCTAGAGGGTACGTCGTGAAATCCAATCTCGCCCGGGATCTGTTGGAAGCGGTAGAGGCGGTGAGCCAGCATCGGGCATTTACAGCGCTGGCTCGAAATCCACAGGTGCAGTGTTGAATGCCGTGCCATTAGCAAGTAAGAGTCTGTGTGGGAGGATCTCCATGAAACTGCGCATCCTGTTAGCCGATGATCACGAAATTGTACGGCGGGGTCTGTGTTCCCTCCTCCAGAAACATGACGGATGGGAAATATGCGGCGAAGCATCCGATGGCCGCGAAGCGATCGAAATGGCCAAGCAGTTGAAGCCGGACGTGGTGATCGTGGACATTGGCATGCCACACCTCAACGGCCTGGACACCACCCGTCAACTGCTGCAGCATAACCCCGCCTTCAAAGTCATTGTCCTGACGATCACCGATTCCGATCAGGTCATCCGTGAAGCCCTCAACGCCGGCGCACGCGGATTCGTGCTCAAATCTGACGCAGCTCGCGATCTGGTGTCTGCGGTCGAAGCCTTGCAGAGCAACCGAATGTTCTTCACACCGCGAGTAAATGATCTTGTGATGGCGGGTTTTCTGGATAAGGGGCACACCATTGCACGGAATGAGCCTCCGAATTTGCAGATCCTCACTGCCCGGGAACGTGAAGTCACTCAGCTTCTGGCGGAAGGAAAAAGCTCCAAGGAAGTGGCCTCGCTTCTGAACTTGAGCACCAAGACCGTGGAAACACATCGCAGCAACATAATGCGGAAACTCAGCTTGCACTCGATCCGCGATCTGGTTGTCTATGCCATCAAGAACAACATCATCCAGATCCAAATGCCGCCTCAGCTCAATGGCACGACGGAAGGCACACTGGCTTAGGCATCCAGGCCGACATCGCTTTGCAGGGAAGATTTACGCCTGTTCTGGCGCCGCAGATCCATTACAAAATAAAAGGAAGTCCCCGCCAAAACGGGCCGGGACTTCCAACTGAAACTCGCCTCGAAAAGAAACTACGAAGCGCGGCGTTGGCGGTCGCGGTTCTGGTCATCTTCTTCATTGTCGTGCTGGCCCTGACCGCCCTTTTTTGGCTGTTGCTGACCGGGCTGACCACTCTGCTGGCCGGGTTGACCGCTCTGCTGGCCCTGTCCGGGTTGGCCAGGCTGCTGGCCCTTCTTTTCCATATCATCGTCTGCCATGAATACCCCTCCTAATAAGGCGTGAGCCATCCGCGCCTTGGGAATTTAGCGACATCCGAAACTTAGTTGCTGCAAGAGATTGCAAGGTTGGGCAGGATTTTTTACGTTGATTCAGTCCGATCAAAGGCAACGGAGCGTGCGGATTAGCAGAGCACGGACAAGCCATGGCACCGCAGTTGCCCGCAAGCGCAACCGGTGCGGAGTGGCCTTCCAAGCTGCCACAATCGGGCCACGCTTGAGGAAGGCCACCGGCTCCGGGCACTATCTCGTACCGCTAATCACAGCACGACAATAATCGCGACGCCAACGCCGGGATGAAGCAGGTCGAACAGAAAATACTCACCGTCAACGTAGTCGACGTAGCATTCGTCAGTGTCGACCCATCCCGCTGGCCACGCGTCAACAATCACGAACGTGTAGCCTCCGAATTGGAAACCTGGCTGTCCCTGAGCCGTAGTCGTGCGGCTGACTTTAAAAGTATGTTGGCGGCCGAACGAAGCGCGGAACTTGTCGTCGGGGATGCGACCCCCACGATGGTCCGCCGAGCGTTGCGGGTGCTGGGTTGATTGCCCGGCCTCTCCCGGCTGCCTGGAGGGCTTGGCATTCTCTTGCTTTGCCGGTTTATCTTCGCCACGGGCAGGCTTGTCCTCACTCTGTTCCGCGGGTTTGGCCTCTCCCTGGCGCGAGGGCTCATCCTGCTGCGCCGGCTTGCTTGCCTCTGGACGAGTTTCTTGTGGTGGGGTCTTGGCCTCGTCGCGCTGATCCTGCGCGTAACTCAGAGCGGTGGTTCCGAAGAGTAAAGACAGAACTAATGCGCCTACTAGTGTGCTGACTAATCTAACGAGTTTCATGATGGTCGTCTCCTTCCAACACGCAAGCATTAAACTACTAGCACTTGACGACTTAATGATCTTGCGATGCCAGCGATGAACAGATGCAAAAGCGACGAAAGTGGATGCTGAGCGGTTGCAATCCCGAGGAAAAAAGAGCAGGCGCCTCTTTCTCCCGGCGAATCGGCGCCTGCTGACAGGGCATTAGTGTCAGTAGAGTTATAGGCAGTCTGAACTGACCCAGTGCGGGTGTCTATACTGTGGACCTTGTATTTCGTGGATACACGACATTGTATGACCGGGGAGCTGGCGACCGTTACCACGGCTTGAACGCTTCGCGCTGTAAACACCACTACGTGGCGCCTTTAAATATTGCTCATTATTCCGTTTACTCCGGCCCGCCTCAAGTCCTGCGCAACTTCAACTGGCCTGGAAATTCACTTTCCTCGCTAACTAGCCGTCACTTTGACCTTTGTTGTGCGATCCATTTGTCTGTCCGGGTCTCGAGGAGATCGAGGGGAAGGGTTCCGCCATCGAGCATCTCGTCGTGGAAGCTGCGGATGTCAAACTTGGCGCCCAATTCTTTCCGGGCGCGCTCGCGGAGTTCGCGGATCTTGAGCTGGCCGAGCTTGTAACTGAGCGCTTGCGCGGGCCATGCGATGTAGCGGTCAGTCTCGGACTGGATAGTTGGCTCATCAACCGCACCAGACTTGCGGAAGAAGTCCACGACTTGATCGCGTGTCCATCCTTTCGAGTGGATCCCAGTGTCGACGACCAGGCGTACTGCGCGGAAGAGCTCGGACGAGAGGCGGCCGTAGTCCGAGACCGGGTCTTGATAGAAGCCGACCTCTTTGCCGAGTTGCTCTGCGTACAAAGCCCACCCTTCGGTATATGCATTGAAGCCGAGACCATGCAGGCGGAACTTGGGCAAGCCGGTGAGCTGCTGCTGGACGGATAGTTGCATGTGATGTCCGGGGACGCCTTCGTGGTAGGCGATCGCCTCGTCGTCGATCAGCGAGCGTTCCGCGAAGTTAGAGGTGGCGACGACGACGCGGCCAGGGCGCTTGCCGTCCGGCGTGCCGGTAACGTAGTGGGTCGCAGCGGCCGACTGGAAGGCGGGTATGGCTTCGACGGTGACTGGCGACTTCGGAAGAAGAGTAAAGAGCTCCGGAAGTTTCGGTTCCATCTGAGCGATGTAGTGGCGGAAGTCTTCGAGGATTTGCTCGGCGGAAGTCGGAACGTATTTGGGATTTGTTTTTAGTGAGACTCGGAAGGCGGCGAGGTCGGCGAAGCCCTCTTTCTTGGCGATAGCAATCATCTCGGCCTGGATGCGGTCGATTTCTCGAAGACCGAGTTGGTGTATCTCGTCTGGCTTCATGCGAGTGGTGGTCCGGCCGTAGATGTCGTTTTCGTAGCGTTTCTGGCCATCCGGCAGAGATGTGACGGCCAGAGTGGTACGGCCTTCGGGAGCATATTCCGTGCGGAGGAAGGCGGCAAAAGTCTTGTAGGCGGGGATCACATCGGCGCTGATGGCGTCAGTGATCTGCTGGGTCAAGCGCTTCTGGTCTTCCGCGGAGATGCTCGCAGGATACTTCTTTGTCGGAAGGAGAAAGGGGTCGGCCTCGATGATGCCCTGACACTGGACGGGGAGCTTCTCCAGGAGGAATCGAACGGGCATGAGCTTATCCTTCATGCCGGCGCGAAGGACTTCGGTGGTCTGGCTGAGCACGCGGGGGATCTGGTGGAGACGGGCGATGTAGTCCTCGTAGTGCTTGACGGAGTCGAGGGGGACGGATAGCGGTAGATCCGCGAGGCTGGTATGGACGCCATTCTGCTGGTTGATGGGCATCTCGTATTCTTTGAGGTCGAAGTCGGCGATACGCTGCTGGAGGACACGAACCAGGAGATCGTGCGAAAGCTGGTCCTGGTCGGAAAAGCCGGTGCTCGGGATGGCTTCAAGTCGAGTAAGGAAAGCCTCGTCGGTCTTGTGATACTGGGCGATGGCGTCGAGTGAGCGGTCGGCAAGCTTGTCGTTGTAGCGGTAGTCGCCGAAGGCGGTGGCGCGTTCGGGAAAGTTGCGCAGATCGGCCTCGTACTGCTCTTCGAAAAGGGCGTTCTGGGCGGCGAGACGGTCAGCAACTGGTTTGAGGTTTTGGGCGAAAACGGAACTGGCTACTGCGACTAGGAAGAACAGGCTCTGGTGAAGGCGCATAGATGTATGCAGGGTATCAGAGGGAAAGGTGGTTGCGCGAAGACTGGATTGGCCTCGCGCACTGGCCAGCAGCTCACGGCTCAGAGTTTTCGGTACCGTGGCGCGATTCTTCCCGCCTCCTCAACACGACCGGGAATAAAAGCGACCCTTACCTGTTATCCAGTCAGAACGTCACGAACCAGGGAGGACAAATGTCAGACATCTGGTCAGCGGTCGCAGTCTTGCAGTCGTCAATTCGCGGGTCTTCTGATGCAGGGAATGGAAGAACGGCGGTAGTTGACTCAACCCTTGGGTAGACCGCCAAGGATCCGTTCCAAACAAACTGAAATAAAGAAGATCAAGCAAGAAAATCAAACGTAGAAAGGAAAACAGAAAATGACGCGGGAAAATGTGTGGATTGCAAGTTTGGCCACGCCGGTAACGATTCTAGTGTTACTGCTGTTCGCGGGATCATCGAGGGTCACAGCGAATGATCAGCCCTCAGCAGCAACCGCGGAGGTGAAAATCGATAATTTCAGTTTTGGGCCGCAGACGGTCACGGTACCGGTTGGAGCCACAGTGACCTGGATAAACCGTGATGATATTCCCCATACTGTGGTGAGCACAGACGGCGTGTTCAAGTCCAAGGTCCGGGATACGGACGAAAAGTTCGCCTACACGTTTGCCAAGGCGGGAACGTATCCCTACTTCTGCTCGGTCCACCCGAAGATGACCGGCAAGGTCGTGGTGCAGTGAGGCCGCGACTTCCAAACTGCATCGCAACGGAGGCCGCTTTCCGTTCCGGGTATCCTCAATCGCTTCCACAACCCTGTTGTTCTTCAAAGCGCCTTGAACAAATATGACTGCACACTTAGCACAATTCGCAATGAGGACAGTGGCAGACGATGACCTCAATCTTGTCCATGCCAGCAAGAATGGGGATGTAGCTGCTTTCGAGCAACTCGTAAAGCGATACGATCGCAAACTTCTTCGAATCGCCCACAACGTCACGCATAACACCGAAGACGCTCAAGACGCGGTTCAGGAGACCTTTTTGAAGGCCTTCCAACACTTGGACCAATTCCGAGAGGACTCCAAATTCTCAACCTGGCTGATTCGCATCACTGTAAACCAGTCGCTTATGAAGATGCGAAAGCGCGCAACGAGAGATGTGTCTCTGGATGCGGACTTTCAGGCAGAGGGAGACGTGCTTCCAATGGAGGCCGCCGATTGGGCTCCCAACCCCGAACAACTCTACTGGGCGTCTGAATTACGAGACATCCTGGTCAACGCCCTAAGCGAGCTGCGGGCGGCCTTGCGGACGGTCTTCGTGCTACGAGATATTGAAGGCCTTTCAACGGATCAGACCGCAGAAGTGCTGAACTTGAGTCACACCGCAGTGAAGGCGCGACTATGGCGAGCTCGGTTGCAGCTGCGCGAGCGCCTGAACAAGTACTTCGGCAAGCACACGACCTCTGGGTGTCCGAAGTCAGTTCCTTTGGATAGGCGGACAGATCGGATTTCAGGCCCGCCTATCGAGAGTCTGTTTTCATCGATATCTAATGCATCCTCGGTATCCCATGCATCCTCGACTAGTTGCGCCACGTTACAACATCCGCCCCAACCATGGCAGCAATGGGTCACGCGCAATGTGTACTCAACATACTTCCTTCACACTGATATCCCAGAGACACAGCGCAGCAACTCTCCCTTCCACATTCCCGCAGTGATGTTGCACACACTCGTTTACAAGATCCGTGCAGCAAAGAGTTGACAACTAGTTGACATCCCGTGGACATCGTGTCATTAGTCGCTGCGTCTAATGCATGTAGGTCGCTAATAGTAATTGACAATCGCGGGTTATGGGACACTTGTGGAATATATCCTCACGAGTGCAGTTATCTCCAATGAACAAATCGAAACGTAACAACAAGGAGACATATGAAAAAGTCGCTTTTTACAGTAGTACTAACTATGACTTGCCTGCTTGGGTTGGGCATAAGTGCCCATGCCCAAGACGCCAGTAGAGTTGTCGTGAAAGTTCCGTTCGAGTTCGTCGCAGGAGGCAAGACCCTGCCGGCGGGCACATACAGCGTTGGCCGTTTATCTCCCGGCATACATCCGTCCTTAATTCTTGACAGCAAGGAGAACGGCGCATCTGCGCTGGTGCTCCCTATTGTTTCCGATGGAGATTCTGCAGGCCATACGGAGCTCGACTTTGAGCGTGTAGGGGACAAGTTCTTTCTCAGTAAGGTACAGACGCCCGCGGGTGTCTATACCATCCTGACACCACGAGCGGTGACCAAGCTAGCCCAGATGAATGATCACGGCGTTACGTCTTCCTCTGGCAACTGACTAAGTCGAGATCAACATCGGTTCCCAAACGGCCGTGGCAAGGGAGTTCAGAACTAAGAATTTCGTTAAGCTGTGCCCGAATTCCCTCTCCATCTGGTAACCAATGGCTTCACAGCGGAAAAGAAGAGCCGAGTTAAAAGTTGTACAAATCACAAACGAAGGTTATGGAAGACAACGTGAAAAAGACATTTTTGTTACTCGGGCTGCTCATGACACTGGGAAGTGCTTCCGTGCTGTGCGCCCAACAGATCGGCTATTCCCAGACTAACCTGGTCTCCAATACTGCCGGCGTAGCCACTACTACAGACTCTCAACTGTTGAACCCCTGGGGAATCTCCATTCTGCCCGGACAAGATTTCTGGATCGCCAACAACAACAGCGGCACATCCACACTCTATGACCCGCAAGGCAAGAAAAATGCGCTGGTCGTGACCATACCCGGGGCCACCAAAAATCCAAACGGTAATTGCAGCCCGGGCTGCCCTACCGGAACCGTGGCCAACGGCAACGGCGGCTATTTCGGCGGCGGATCATTCATTTTTGATACCGAAGATGGCATCATCGCCAACTGGACCGGCGCCAGCAGCGCAGTCGTGGCCTTCGATAACTCCGCCAGCGGCGCGGTTTACAAGGGTCTCGCCCTGCTCAACAGCACCTTTCTTTTGGCGGCGAACTTCAATAGCGGCAAGATCGACGTCTACGATCGCAACTTTACCCCCACTTCATTGAGCGGTTCGTTCACCGATCCACAACTTCCTGCGGGTTTCGCTCCTCACGGCATCCACGTCGTCGGTAACCAGATCTACGTCGCCTATGCCATGCAGGATGCTGCCAAACATGACGCTCAGCCCGGCGCCGGTCTGGGGCAGGTGGATGTCTTCGACATGAACGGCAACTTTGTGAGCACCTTCGTCGCTGCAGGCGGCCAACTCAACGCGCCTTGGGGCGTGGTGGCAGCTCCGTCTACCTTCGGAACGTTCGCGAACGCGATTCTGGTGGGAAATTTCGGCGATGGCACCATCAACGCGTTCGACACTACCGGCAAGTTTCTGGGCCAGCTCACCGACTCTTCGAACAACGTGCTGGTGAATCCCGGCTTGTGGGATGTGGTGTTTGGCGGAGGCGGTCCCTCCGGTGATCCGGGTACTCTCTATCTCACGGCTGGTGGCAGCAACCAACCCAATTTCCCCGCTGGGGGCAGCACAACCAGCGTGTTCGCTAGTCTTGTACCCGCAGGCGCAGTCGGCAACCCAGATTTTTCTCTGAGTCTGTCGGCCCAAAGCCTGACCGTCGCGCCGGGCGGTTCGGGTAATTTGATGATCAGCGCCAGCGCGGTAGGAGGATTCAACGGTCAAATTGCGCTTTCCTGCGCTGCGCCCGCTGGTCTGACCTGTGCTCTCAGTCCGACGACGATCTCTCCGGGGTCGAGCGGGTCATCATCCACCTTGACCGTCTCTGTCGCCGCGACCCCACCACCGGGTGGTGGTGGCTACGGTCCGGTCGGAATGGTTCTGCTGCCTGGTCTGGGTTTGTTCGGAACTGTTCTCACGACTCGCAAACGGAAACCACTCACGCGCAAGAGCATTCTATCCATGAGCCTGCTGGGATTGCTGCTTCTCACCTCACTGCTTGCCATCGGATGCGGTAGCAGTTCAAAAGGCTCGACTCCCCCATCGCAGGTCACCGTGATGGTGACGGGCACATCCGGCTCACTAAGCCATTCCACACCTGTAACCATCACCATCAACTAAAACAGACACGGCCCGGCAAGGACGCACTCCGGTGCGCCCTTGCCAGGCTCCTTCATAAGTGGCATTACGTGAGAGCCACGAGCACCTCCTCAAGGAAACCGAGTCCGCGGGGTTAGTCGTGGCCTGCGTGAGACGCCGCGGGAGAACTGAGATGCGTAGATGTAAGGTTCACGCCGTTCGGCGCACATCCCCCCTTTTTCTGAGATTCCTGGAATAAAAGGCGCCTCTGCTCGTTATCAACACTAACGTCGAGAGAACGATAACTCAGTTGTCTTCCGGACTAGAGTCAACCAACAAAGGGATGGTCGCGATGATTGACTACCAAAGCACGCTATTAGGTCGAACAGAAGTTGCCGAAGGCACCATGGCATTTCAGTTTGAGAAGCCAACCAATTTTGTATTCAAGGCCGGGCAATATATTGACCTGACAGTCTCCGGTTCCCAGCCCCAGCTTGGGCCGTCGGACGGCATGACTCATACCTTCTCCATCGCAAGCTCTCCATCTGACAAAGACCTCATAGTCACGACCCGCATGCGAAATACGGTTTTCAAGCAGACCATATCCTCCCTGCCCATCGGTAGCCGGGCGCGGATCGAAGGGCCAATGGGATCTTTTACCCTCCATAACAACACAGCCAGGCCAGCTGTTTTCCTCGCCGGCGGGATCGGAATCGCGCCATTCCTCAGCATGCTCTCTTACGCAACGGAGGAGAAGCTTCGCCATCCCATTGTTCTGTTTTACGCCAACCGCTACCTGGAGGATGCGGCGTTCATCGAGACGCTGTGGAAGTTAGAGCGTGCAAATCCCAGGTTCCGTTTTGTTCCGACCCTCACGCGCGTGCCCAATAATAACGGTTGGAAGGGGAAGATTGGACGCATCAGCTCGAAAATGCTGCTCGCACATGTGGGAATCTTGCGCGGCCCGATCTATTACATAGCTGGGCCGCCAACGATGGTCGCAGCCGCGCGCGGAACGCTTGCTGAGGTTGGCATAGATGAAGACGATATTCGCACGGAGGAGTTTGCCGGCTACTGAGAATCATGAATCTGTGGACGGAGCGGGTGATTAGCGGTGTTGTCTTTCTTTCCAATGAGGGGATTTCTCGGGACCGACGCCCCCTTCGGCGCAGATCTCAACCTCGTCGTGCAGCTCATCATGGGATCAGCTTTGATCGCGGGAGCTCGTCTCGCAAGGCACAAACGCTACAAAGCTCACGGTATTTGCCAGACGACTGTGCTTCTATTGAACTTGTTGATGATCGGACTGGTGATGGCGCCGTCGTTCCAGCGACAAGTGAAGCCAGCGCTCTCTAAGGTTCTTCATAAGTGGTATTACGAGGTGGCCGCAATACACGGGGTTCTGGGGACATTGGCTGAGCTTCTCGGACTCTATATCGTCATCGTGGCGGGGACAAACGTTCTTCCACAGTGGCTGCGCTTCAAGCATTGGAAGTGGTGGATGCGCACGGAGTTAGTTCTTTGGGCAATTGTTCTGCTCGGTGGCGTGGGGACGTACTGCGCATGGTATTTGGCGCCGTTCCGGTAGTGCTGGGCAATGGCGATCTTTGACACGTTACTAACTCACCTCGGGTCCAGCGATCGCAGTGATGCTGTCACCGCGAGGTCTCGAAGAGTTGACAATTAAATGACATCCTCTCCGTATCTCGCCGCTTGGTCGCCGTATCTAACGCACAGTACTGCTGGAACAAAATCATAAGCAAAAGGAAATGGAGCACAAACCGTGAAAGAAAAGAATTCTCCATCTGCAGTGGTATCCGAGACAAACTCACCTGAAGCAAGTCACTCTTCGACGGAAGAAACTGTTCAACATCACTGGCAGGGTGTAGTCAAGAGACGTTCATTTCTCAAGGGCCTGGGAATTGCCGGCGCAACGCTGTCAGCCGGCGCCTTACTGGGGACTGAGGGCAACGCGCAGACCACGCGGAGCACAGGCACGCTTTCCAAAGGCGATGCTGCCCTCCTGCGGTTCGCGGCGGCAGTAGAACTCATAGAGGCAGATCTGTGGCAACAATACAACGAACTGGGAGGAGTCCAAGGTGGTAATCCCGCCTACATCGCTGCGCTCAGCAATCTTGATGGCGATATGGCGCAATACATCGCTGATAACACCGACGATGAATTGAGTCACGCGGCCTTTCTAAACGCCTACTTGATCTCTAAAGGGGAAGCGCCGGTTGATCTGGATGCGTTCCGGAACTTGCCCAGCAGTCAAGCGACCGGCGCCAAGAATATCGGAAGGCTGACAAACCTGCTGAAGCTCAACGTCGACCTTAGTTGGTATACGCGGTACCGTAGCGCCAAGAACCCTGATTTCGGGGCGAAGCTCAAGGGACCTTTCACCATCCATAACCAGCCGGCTATTCCACTAAACGACACCGACACACCTCCAACCCAGGCCCAGCCTGTCCCACCGGCGAACCCGCAAGAGGCCCGCATGCAAGCGATTGCAAACACGGCTGGATTTCACTTTGCCTTCATCGAGCAGGGTGGGGCGAGCCTGTATCCTACGCTGGCCTTCAAGGCAACCGACCCTGAGGTTCTGCGAATCCTGGTGAGCATTGGAGGAGTCGAGATCGACCACTTCGGGCTCTGGCATGACAAGGCGGGCAATGCAGTTTCTCAGCCTTTGGCCGGTGTAACTGATCCAGAAACTGGTCTCACATTCCCGGATCTCAATGCCCTCAACTCAGAGCTCGATCAGACGAACTTGATCCTTCCTGAGCCGTGCGAATTTATCAGCAAGAGTCTGCCTCCATGCTCCGTGATCCGGCCAACGTTGACACAGAACGGGGGAGCCGTCGCCACGATCAAGGCTTTCACGGACGATCTCTTGTTCCTTGGTCAATCGCCGGCGTTCTTCAGCCTGGTTAACCAGCTGGCTGTCGAGGCCGATTCGGTCCGGCGCGGCTTTTGATTGTTGCAAGCTCTCCCCTGTTGTTTGGGCGGGCGCTGCCTCTGCTTGCTGGTTGCAGCGCCCGCATTTTTGCTCGCGCGGTTTTGAACGTTTCTCACTCAATCTAAGGAGCCCGTATGTTCGAAGGATTGTTTCAGCCCATGCATCTGTTGGTTATTTTTGGAATTGCTTTGCTGGTGTTCGGACCAAAAAAACTTCCCGAACTGGGCAAAGGAATCGGAGAAGGCATCCGCGGCTTCAAGTCAGCTATGAAAGACGATGAGAAGCCGGCCAGCGTAACCCCCACCATTGCCAGCAACCAAAACCTAACTAAAGGGTGAATCGCGGGTTTTGGTACGGAAATCCTGTTCATACTGACGCAAGGATTGCTGGTATTGGGTCCAAAGCAGCTGCACGCGTTGTTCGGGCACGTGGCACGCGCTAAGGCCCACTTCGAAGAGGAGAGCTGCGGCTTCAATTATCGGCTCGCGGCGGAACTCGACGCTATTCATCGTGAGGTTGGAAATCTCCGGTAGCCGAAGCAAAACCGTAGCGTAATCCGTAGTGCGGTGCAGCCAGGATGAAGGCGGGATTAATGCCTACGATCTTCTAGGGTATCGCGAGTTTTTCACAATTTACGAGGATCGCGATGAACACCGAAGTAAAGTCTTTCGATGCTCCTGTCACCAATGCGATCTTTCCATCAAGCTTTCCCATTCATCAATCTCCTCGCTTCGACGATCTAGTCTCCGACATGGCCGGCTTTTCATGACCGACCCGCATTCGTCATGTTGTTGCTGGCTCTGCCTCAGGGGCCTGCTCCCGATCCCCTGTCGTTTCCCATTTGATCCACTTCAGGTCGAGTACAAGAATCGAGTAGAAGACCGGGACCAAGAGCAAGGTGATGAAGGTAGCGACGGCGAGTCCGCCGATCTGGGCATAGCACAGAGGTTTCCAGAGCGGGCCACCTTCGAGTGCTTCGTCGAGCGTGAGCACCACTCCACCGTTCGTCTGTGCGTTTGCATGAGGGAATAGGCAGAGCACTGCAATCAATACGCATCTCATTGCTGATAGGCGCGCAGGCGTCATTGACGGTGATCCCCTTTCTCAGCAGCGGTACACCATGCTTGACCCTGCCAGCGGAAATGCTTTCTCAGTCGCAGCGAATAGAAAAACAACGCCGGACTCCGCGGGAGACACGGTGCCCAGGCCACAGCAAAAGGTGACACCAGAATGACTGCGACTACGATTTGTGGCCACCCCAAATGGGGTAGGTTTTGGACTGCATTTTTCTACAGGCAGTGGATATTGCCCCCATTCGCTCTCAAGCAATAGAGCACCCTGGAGCATGCGAACCAGTTGCCACAATCAGCCAGTCGTATTCGAAGCTCGCTCCATCAGCGAGTAGAACGTGCTTTGATAGGGGATCAATGTCGAGCAGTGTCGAGGAGAACGCGAGCGTTCTTCTGACGGCTCAGGACGCTGCGCAATGGGGCTGGAATCTCGCCGGCCGAAAGCGATCCGGTGGCGACTTGATAGAGCAGCGGCTGAAACAGGCGATAGTTTGTTCCGATCGATAAGCGTTACGTCAGCAGGTGCCGACTTCAGTACCTGCGCTGCGCTTAGGCCGCCAAATCCGCCTCCCACGATGACGTCGCTCGGCCGCCTGCTCCTAGACCGCTCTCTCGTTCTGAACGGTTTCCTTGTTTCCGTCCACTGGATTCCTTCTGCGCGGATTCCTGGCCTGCCGTCGGCGCAGTCCTCACGTCGCTCTTCTTATGCCGGACTAGGATAACGACCGATCTGGGAGCCACTGTGTATTTCGCCTGCTCCAGGGGCACGCCGTGGTCCGAGAAGTCGTAGGGACTCGGCAATGCCGTGTCCACAATCCTCGTCCACTCTTGTGCCGCACCTTCCTGGATGTGGAATTCCAACTTTTCCCAGTACGCGTTGATCATCGCGTAGATATCATCATCGCCTTGAGAAGCGCCGTGCAGGCAGAATGCGAGGCTACGAGAGTCATCGGACAGATCGACGATTGGACCAACTCCATACCACGAGATATCCTCCCGCCAGAACCTGCTACGGCCCAGGGCAGGATGAGCTTTCCGAAACGCAATCATACTCTTGAAGAAACGAAAAACGTCCGCGTTCGAGCGCGCCTGGCTCCAGTCCAGCCATCCCGTTTCGTTATCCTGGTTATAGGGATTGTTATTGCCAAACTGTGTATTCAGGAATTCATCTCCGGCTCGAAACATTGGGGTCCCGTTGGAGAGAAACAGCAAAGAGCAGAAATTCTTGATCTGCTTTCGCCGCAACGCTAATACCTCCGGTGTCGTCCCCTCGTCCCCTTCGTGGCCGCAATTCCAACTGTAGTTTTCGTCCGTGCCATCCTGGTTATTGTGACCATTCGCCCAGTTGCGCTTGTGGCCGTACGAAACAAGATCGTACAAGGTGAAGCCGTCGTGGGAGGTTACGTAGTTCACACTCTGGTAGGCGTGATAAGCCTCAGAGCGGCTGTCGGGAAAGAAATCGTCACTGCCATAAATGCGACGCATTAAGTCAGGGACCATCCCCGCATCGCCCTTAACAAAACGGCGAATGTCATCGCGGAACCGCGCGTTCCACTGCAGCCAGGTAATACCTGGGAATCCGCGACCAAGCTGATAAGCGCCGGTGTCCCATGGTTCTGCGATCAAATGTAATCGACCCAACTCCGGATCAGCGGCTATTTCACTGAATATGGGAGCGTCTCGCCAATTGAGGGATCCATCCGCATTGCGGCTGAACACCGACGCCAGATCAAAGCGGAATCCGTCAACATGCATCTCATGCTTCCAGTACCGCAAGCTGTCCATCACTATCTTGCGTACATGTGCTTCGCCGAAATTCAAAGTATTGCCCGTGCCGGAGTAATTGGCGTAAGGGTTCGCCGGGTCCGAGGACAGCATGTAATAGCCAGCGGCGTCGAAACCCTTGAAGCTGTAGATTGGGCCCCTGTGATCGCCCTCGCAAGTGTGGTTGTAGACGACATCGAGCACCACGCCGATACCGGCCTGGTGAAAAGCCTTAACTATGTTCTTAAATTCAAGGTGTTGCTCATCATCGTCGCGGTTACTCGCGTACTGCGCATGAGGCGCGAAAAAGTTCAAAGGCATGTAGCCCCAGTAATCACCCTCTTGCGGATCGCGCTGAAAAATCGGCATCAGCTCGACAACGGTTATCCCGAGTTCTTGGAGATAGGGGATCTTCTCCACCAGACCGGCATATGTGCCAGCTCGAGATGCATCCACTCCGGAGTTGGGGTTCTTGGTGAAGCCCTTCACGTGAAGTTCGTAGATGACTGCATCAGACTCGTGATGCGGCGGTCGATCCCCTCCCCAGTCAAATTTTTGGCGGTGACCAGTCAGGGCTCCCAAAGGCGCCCGGCCTGCGTTTGGGCCTTCTCGCATTGCCAGTTCGCGATCAAAGCCGGGTGGAAAGAGAACGCACCGCGCATAAGGGTCAACGAGAATTTTCTGGGGGTCGAAGCTATGAAGCTGAGGACCTGTTTCTCCCGAAACTGAATATGCGTAATAACGAGCTTCACCAACGTCTGTGATTGGAATCCGGCAATGCCATATCCGCCCGGATTTGTTGCGCAGAAAATCGAAGCGGAACGCGAGGACGGGGTCGACCAAATTGGTTGCGGAAAAAAGCAATAGAGTGACACTCTCCGCGTGTTCAGAATGAACGGCAAAGTTGAAAGACTGCTCCTTTTCGATCCACGTGACACCAAGCGGCAACGGGGTGCCTTCAGCCTGCTCCCATGTCGCGCGTTCCGTCGGCGCAACCGTCTGGGCAGAGTCGACTGGAGCATCGACGCCGGGAAGTACGCTACGGGTTAGTCTATTCATTGTGCCTCTCTGAAACGTATTATCTTTGGGGGCTGCAGTGAAAAAGGGTTCGTATCCTTGTAAACAAAGACCGTCGAACGGGCGTCATCTTCCGGAAAACCATGCCTCCGGGGACGATTAGCTTAATCTCCGTCCCCGAATTCGAGGAACTCCCGAGCGTGAGCTTGCCTCCGATGCGAGCGGCACGCTCCCGCATCCCTTGCAGTCCGAAGTGTCCGTCCTTCCCTCGATCCGCGATCGCGGGATCAATCCCCGTGCCGTTGTCACCCACACGCAGGGTAAGGTCGCGCGCATATCTGAGCTCTACTTCCAATTGACTTGCCCCCGAATGCGTACATGCATTGCGGATAGTTTCGTAACCGATGCGGTAAATTTCATCACGGACGATAGGATGCATCTCACTGGCATCGCCAATCACCGAAAATGTGACCGCCATGGAGCTTGGGATGAGGCCGTCCTCGGTCACGCTCCGGAGATCTTCAGCAAGCTCGTTGGTCTGCGTCGTCGTCGTGCGTAGAGAGTTCAGTGCCGCCCGTCCTTCCTGCATGGCTTGCGCAAGCCAGACGGATAACTGTTCCATGGCTCGACGCATTCGGATGGGATCGGTAGACGGCTCCAGCGCATCATCCGCAACCAGCTTGCTGCCTTGGATAGTTTGCAGGAACGTGTCATGAAGCTCGCGAGTGATGCGCGTGCGCTCGCTGACCCGCTCCTCCAAGCGAAGGTCGATGATACGTCCCGCTATGGTCCAGGCGAAGAAGGAGGCGATGAGAAACGTGGAGATCGCTGTTGCCGGCACGATAAGAAGGATCCTGCGTTGCACGTTTCTCATGTTCGCGACGGCCTGTGTTAGTTCTCCGCTGGCCTCCCGGTCAATGCTCTTGACCAGGGAAGAAGTCAGAGTTTCCGTCGGTTTCAGTTCGTTGTCCACCCGACGGCGAACAGCCTCCCAGTCACCCGATGTAGCCAGGGTGTTGATGGCCTCCAGCTGTGACGGCAGAGTGATCTCAATCGCTTCCAGAGTTGGCAGAAACGCCGGATCTACAGGGGTCTCAGACGGCAGATGAGTGACGGTGCTCCTTGTTCGTTCAGTCTCTTCAAGAAGAGTTCTGCGCAATGGCTCGGCTTCGGTTACCAGCAGGCGCGCATCCTTGGACTCTGCTAGTTCATCCAGTCGCTGATGAAACGAGAGGAGACTTTTCTGAAGTCGCAAAACCGTAATTACCTGCTGATTCACGCCGGTGAGACGATCCGTTTGGAGGCGAGCTATATGAAATTGCCAGACAAGGAGGCCGTTTCCACCTAGAATCAGAGCGATTAAGAGAGCAAAGGTGAGCGTCAGACGCGGACCAATGTTGAAATAGTGGACGTTTGCTGACTTCATTCGAGCTCGCTTAGCCGTTTTCCGACCGTGCTTCTTCTACGCCAAGGATAAAACGATCGGATGCACCCAACCAATCGTTCATGCTAGCGCACTATCTAGTCCACCGTCTGGGGCGGGCCGGTGCGGAAACCCGTTATTTTGATCAGTTCCCTTTCCAGTTCAGCCGCAGCTTCTGGCGCGCCTCTCTGTCCAGTCAGCACTGAACGGACGGCACCGCTGTAAGCTCTGGCAACTTGCTCGTATGTGCGCCCAGCCACGCTGGACGGCCGGCCGACTACACTGCTCTTACGCTGTCCCGTTTTCCCGGAATGGTTGCGCAGATCCGAGAACGACGGCAGATCGTAAAATTCGGGTTGCGCAGATCGGCTGACTGAAGCGCTTTCGTCCTGCTCGTTCGAGTGCACTTCCGCGCGATTCAGGAACCGAACAAGCTCGATGGCTTCCCGAGGATGGAGAGAATGTCCCGAAACCGCCAGGCCGGAACCTCCTAAGGTGCCAGCCCGCCCTTCGAGCGCGCCAGGAATGCTGGTATAGCCAGTCCTTCCGACATTCAGCGAAGTTCGCCAATGAAGTAAGCGAGATTGCCCACCATGAGCAATCGTTATCCCGCCCCAGACACGGCCAAATGCCGCTCCACCCGAGTCAAGAACGTTCTCGGAATCCAGTTCCGCGTATGCTACGACGCTGGGTGGCGATATCCAACCGATCCAGCGCTTGGCCCGTTGCCATGCCCGAATGGCCGCCGGATTATTCACGCTGATTGTCCGGTCATTCTCGATGATCCGCCCCCCTCCTTCGGCGACCTGCCATTCCAAGGCGTTGCAGGTCAAAGCTTCGGTCGCTGCTCCTTGCCAGACATAACCCCAGAAATCTTTCTTGCCTTTGGCGCGCTCGCCTGCCTGGATGCGCTCGGCCATGCGCTCAAGCTCGTCCCACGTCTTTGGAGGGTGGTCATAGCCATATTCGCGGAGAAGGTCGGTTCGATATTCCAGAACACCTATCTGAGCCCCTAAAGGAATAGCCACAACTTTCCCGCCCGCTGTGTAGCTGGGCAGCAATTGTGGCTTTAGGGCGGACATTTCAGCCGCCAAGTAGGGTCGTAAATCCGTCAGATCCCCTTCGAGAACCCCAGACCAGATCAAATCGATACCCAACACATCGGGACCGGAGCTGCCCTCCTGCAGGAGTTTGCGCGAGAGATCCAGTTGGTCGAGAGAATTTTCCGGAAACGGAAGAGTCTTAAGTTGGATTCCTGTTTCCCACGTGAACCGCTGCAATAAGGGCAACTCTGACGGGTCGAGTAGCGGCCACCCAGGGCGCAGGTAAGTCAGCGTCACCGGCTTTGGAGCGGACTGCCCGCAAGAACCTAGCTGCATTGCGAGCAAGAAAATCCCTAAAGTTCTCCCTACGCTTGCCGAAATCCAGCGCGGGAGCGCCACGCCAGGACGTCCTGTCACGGTATTGGCCATACCGTCCTTAGCAGCATTCTTCGACTCTACTTCGTTCATGGCTGTCGCGGAACCTCGAAATCTACAGCCAGCATCCTGCAGTTTTCTAGAGGCCGGGAACGCGATCAGATTTGCAGCAGGCCACGTCGGAGCGCGATGGTGACGGCATGGGTCCGATCGTTCGCCTGAAGTTTATCCACCAGGTTCTTGATGTGGAAGTTAACCGTGGTCTCCGCAATCGACAGTTGATCCGCAATCTGTTTGTTGCGATAGCCATCTCGAATGAGTCGAAGAACGTCCAATTCCCGCGTCGTGAGGTCGTCGCCACCCAGGTGCTCGGCGAGGCGAGCCGCCACCTCGGGCGGAATATGCCGCCGACCGGCGTGAACCGATCGGATCACACCCAGCAATTCATTCTTCGGCATGCTCTTAAGTATGTAAGCCGACGCTCCCGCTCGCAGCGCACGCTGGATGTCCCCATCGCTGTCTGATGTGGTGAGCATGATGATACGAGCTTGTGGATACTCTCCTCGGATTGCGATAAGGGTGTCGGTTCCGTCGGTGCCGGGGAGCCGAAGGTCCATCAGGGTGATGTCGGGTCGATGACGACGAAATTCAGCTACAGCCTCCACGGCATTCGACGCGTGGGCAACAAGGAGCATGTCCTGCTGAGAGCCGATGATCGTCGCCAGTCCCTCGTGGAAGACCGGATGATCCTCTACGCTCAGGATACGAATGGGTTTGGCCTGAGCCATGACAAGGGCCTCGCATGGGCAATTGTAATGGTTTGTTTGAGTTCTGGCCAAAGCATCGTGCGGGCAAGCGTAATCGCAATTTAATTCAACAATACAGATGTCAATTAGGAATCGTAACGTGTCGTTGCCCATGACCGCATTAATCAGTGTCCCTTTATTAGTCTCAGCGCTCAGCGCGCAAACTCTGGGGGCAATATTGTCGGCTTTGGCCAAAAGAGCGGCATCTTTTGGGCGCTCAATCCCGATGACGGCATCATCGTTTAGAGCACACCGGTTGGGCCAGGGCGCTTCGTCGGTGGCATCGGGTGGGGCACGGCCACCGATGGTAAACGCATTTATGTCGCGATCGCGAATAGCGATCATCTCCCTTACACCTTGTCGCCATCGGGACAGCAGATTACGTGGGGATCATGGAGCGCATTTGATGCCGCCACGGGGAAGATCCTTTGGCAGAACTGCAGATCCTGCCCCAGGCACCATTGACAGGGGCTATTTTGCTGTTAGTTCCGACAGCATCTTCTGGAACTCCGGCTCCGAGCGCAACGGTTGCAAACTTTCATCCTTTTCGATGACCTCCGCATTCTTCAATCCCCGTCGGACTCCTTCCCGCAGATCTTTGATTGCCTGTTTATGGTTACCCATTGCGCTTCGCGTCTCGGCTAACAACAGCAATGGCCACCACGCATCCGGAGCCACGTCCGCCATCAACTGGAAATAGTTCTCCGCCCTTGCCGAGTGTTTGGCCAAGAGTTCTGCCTGTCCGGCCTCGATGCCCTGCGCCCAAAGGTCATGAAATGCACGAAGGCGTACCAGGCGTTTTTCTGTGTTCGTGGAGTGCGCAGCATCCTCCTTAAGCTGTTTCATGCCTTCCCGCACCGACTCCCTCAAGCCGACCTGGTCGCGGACGCCGATGTCGCCTAAGTGTGACAACCGTCCGGAAATCGTTTGGGTCAGCGACTCTTGCTCGCGAATTTCGTCCTGCTCCTTCTTGAACGCTTCTTTCAGGAGTGTCGACCGCTTCAGTGCTGCCAGTTTCTCGCCGTAGACGGCCGCTTCCCTTAATCCGCTGAAATCCGACACCAGGGATCGATAGGCGCTGAGTTGACCGATCGCGTCTCGTCGGTTCTCCGCTTCCTTTGCCCTCGCCTCCATTTCGTTGAAGACGTGCCCAATGAACCTATCGTCTCGCCGCAGAGAGCCCGTCTGCATGGCTTTGAGCTGCATCCACTCAATCGCTTCTTCCACGATCTCCGCGGATGCCCACTGGTGCTCGCCGTCAAAGACCTCCACTCGGTAGGGTAAACCCAATTCTTCCCGGGCACGCCGCAGTTCCACTATTTCCCCCCAATTGAAATCCTGGTTTCCCACGGCGGCGAAATAGAAAAACGTATCCTTTTGCGAAGGCTTGCCCGAATTCGGATATCCGGCGCCGTGAGCGATCACGCCGGCCACCGCGCAGACCGGGCAGCGCAGGGCTACCATGGTGGCCGTTCGTGCCCCGCCCGAGAATCCCGTTGTGTAGGTGCGGTGTTCATCCAGTGAAAACCTCTGGTGCGTGTCCTGCCATATCGCGAACATCGAGCGCTCTGGTGGCTCATTTGTGAAGTTCTGAGAGTTATTGGATCCAGCTACGATGTAGCCGTACTTCTCCGCCGCATACTTATAAAGTGTTACCAGTATCCGGCCCCGCGCTGCTGGGTCGAAGGCGTAGAGTATCGGAGCCAGCGCTTGCTCGGAGTGTAGTTAGAAGGCAGATACAAGGCGTAACTCTGCCCCGACGAGCCGGCACACAACACCTTGTCGGTGACTTGTCCTCCCACCAGTGGTTCCGACGGCGGGTGCCCGGCGGCTTGCGATCCCGCCGTCCCCGAGAAGGCCGACAGCATTGCTCCCCACAAAATCCCGCTAACCATTGCGCTGCTCAGCGTCCGCTCCATTCCGATCAATCTAGCACGAAATCTTGGCCGTCGAGCCGCGGGTCCTAATACTCTATTTGCGGGTGGCCGTACTCAGAGACTACCAGTTTCCATATCCGGAGTGAGGTCGCCCCGCTATTTCTTGTAGAGTAACTTGCTTAACAAACATTCAAGCGCTGTCAGGGCATTGTTACTCATACCGCTATTCGTCGTTGATATCCCGGTAATCGTTGCGTTCATCCCACTTCCTCTAATCCCCATTCTATTGGCTCCGCACCTGCAACCAAGGCAGCGTGCGGTCAGGTGCAGTTCTCAAGCGCCACAGAATTCCTCACCCAGGAGGTCTTGGTTATGGCACTGCGAAGGTTCGGTTTTGTTGTATGCTTGTTATCTGTCTTGCTGTTATTCGTTTCGTGGTCAAGCGCCCAAGTGCAAAACGGCCAGTTCGCTGGCGTGGTGATCGACCCAACGGGCGCCGCAATCGCCAATGCGAAGGTCACCGTCAGCAATCCCAGCACAAACTTTACTGACACGACAGTGACCAACCAGAGCGGCTTATACGACTTGAAGGAGTTGCCGGTCGGAACGTACAAGATCACGGTGGAAGCTCCTGGCTTCAAGACGGTGTCGAACAATGGCGTTTCAGTGAATGCCGGCACGGTCGCGCACGTAGACTTCAAGATGCAGGTGGGCCAGACGCAGGAAATCGTGGAGGTAAGCGGCGAAGCGGCAGCTGTGAATACCGAAGATTCGAAGATGGCGACCACAGTAGGGTCCACTCAGATCGCGAATCTCCCGCTGAACGGTCGAAACGTTTACGACTTGATGCAACTGGCCGCCGGTGCCGTGAACGTGGCGGGCGTGGATTTTGAGAACGGTCATAACACGGTCGTCAACGGTATTCGCGAGAACTTCAACGGCTTCTTGATTAATGGGATCAACAACAAGGATTTGAGCGGCGGTGTAACCAACACACCAATCGAAGACACGGTGCAGGAGTTCCAGCAACTCACTCTAAACAACTCAGCACAATACGGCAGCAGCGCCGGCTCCATCAACAATCTGGTGACTAAGCAGGGGACGAACGCAATGCACGGAAGCGGTTGGTATTACGGCCGCAACGACGCCCTTGATGCCAATGATTTTTTCGACAACAAGGGTGGAAACCCAAAGCCGCTGGTTCGATTCAGCCAGTACGGTGGGACGTTGGGTGGAGCACTCATTAAAGATAAGTTGTTTTTCTTCGGCGCGCTGCAGTTCGATCATTTCAACACGAGCGCTCCCCCCACTACCGTATCCCAGGAGGATCCAGCGTACTCGCAGCTAGTCGCCAGCACCTTCCCAAACTCCGTGGCAAACCTTTTGTACTCGACGTTCCCGTCGAAGGCTCAAGGTACTCCGATAAGCGGCTTAACAATTGGTAGCTACATGAGTGCAGGCCTTAGTGGGAGCGGATTCCAGAGTATTAGCGATTATCTGTGTCCCACCAACTACTCGGGAGATCCCGCCGGTACTACGCGGGTACCTTTGCTATTCGCACAAATGATTGGTTATAACCCCGCGACCGACAACGGTACGTGCACAAATCCATTGGGTGCCGCGGGTGCCCCATACGACACGCCTGCTCTCCTCGCTAACAGAAACATTCAGATGCTCGACACCGCTACCGCGTCGTTTGCGTCGCAAACACAAGTGCTGGGAAATCTGTTTAACGGCAAAGAGTGGTCGGGGCGGCTGGACTACAACTTGAACACGGCGAACCGGCTGTCTTTCAACTACAACTGGTTTCGATCCACCGACGCTTACGGTCCATTGAAGCCGCAGGGAGCGCGCGGGTTCACGAATCCTTCACGGAACCTGTTTCCCAGCGGGCAAATGAGCTGGGTGCATACCTTCAGTCCAACGGTATTGAACGAGTTTCGCGCCGGGTACACGCTGAACGACACCGCCACCGGTGCCGTCCATCCGGGCGTACCCCAGATTGGCTTCGACGACGGCAGTCTCGGGTTTGGAAGTTACGCCGGGTATCCCCAGACATTCAAAGACAATATCTACCAGTATTCCGATATGGTTTCGCTAAGCCACGGAAACCACAATATAAAGATCGGAGTTGACATCCGGCGCAACATTGAAAATAGCGTATTCAATGTTGCCCGTCCCTCGTACTACTTCGCCGACCAGCTATTTTTTGCCATCGATTCTCCGCATGATCAAACGGCAGGCGTAGATCCTGGCATTTGCGCTCCGCCGTGCAAGTCGTTCAACCAGAACGCTCAGGCTCAGCTGTCGTCGAACGTTCGGCACTGGAGGAACATCGAGGCCGGTCTTTACCTACAGGACGATTGGAAAGTCTCAAAGCGTTTAACTTTGAATCTTGGTTTGCGTTGGGACAAGTATCAGCGGCACAATGAGGAGGCGAACGCGGCTACAACGTTCCTGAGGGGACCTGGGAACCAGGTAATCGACAACCTAACTACTGGGCAGGGCTGGCTGCAGCAGGCCAATGCTCCGGTGGGGACAGTTGGTGTCTGCGACACTGCCGCGGAGATAGCCTTGGCGCAACTGGCCGGTGTCTGCGGTCCTGGAGGATTCGCCCCAGCTTCATCGCTCGGCAAGGGACGCAGCAAGGATTTCGGGCCGCGCGTAGGGTTCGCATGGGATGTGTTTGGTGACGGCAAGACGTCGTTACGCGGTGGCTTCGGCATCTCGTACGAGGGCACTCTGTATAACCCGCTCTCGAACTCGCGCTGGAATCTGCCGTACTACTCGTTCAATGACGCAACAAACTTTCTCGTTCCAGGGCACACACAGACGGTAGTGTACGGACCCTTCGGTGCCGGATGCCCCAACTGCTCGGTCGCGCCCGCGTTTAGTGGTCCGGCGACGAATGTTGGACAAGGTGTGGGTGCGCAGGCCGCTGGGAACCTGGTCGGATGGATCGCGAGCAATCAGAACCTGGCCTTCCTCACCGGAATTATTCAGCCTCAGGGGGTCGACGATCCTTACGTTTACAACGAATACCTCAGCTTGCAGCGGGAGGTGGCGGGCAAGTGGGTTCTGGAAGCGGATTACGTCGGCACCGCCGGGCATAAGCTGTTCCGCTCGGAGAACATCAACAGCATTCCAGGGGGCCTATTGCCCGCCGGAGGATGCGTGACGGACAATCTCGGCAGACAACTCTGCGGCCAGAGGAATGGTACGACAAATACGACTGGCTTCCTCAACCCAAATTACGGCACGCTCCGCGAATGGCAGAACGTTGTTAACTCGAATTACAACGCCCTCCAGTTGCAGGTCAGGAAACAGATGAGCCACGGATTGCTTCTGAACGTGAACTACACCTACAGCCATTCCATCGACAATGGCTCCGGTTGGCATAACTCCGCCACTGGGGCAAACGGGGCGGGTGGGGGAGATGGCTACACTACTGACCAGACGATTCCGGGTCTCGATCGGGGAAACTCCATCTACGACATTCGAAATCGACTGGTTGTCAATTACGTCGATCAGATTCCTTGTCCACAGCGTGGCTTTGCGGGTGCTGCTCTGGGCGGATGGCAATACAGTGGAATCTGGGCGTTCCAAAGTGGCGCTCACTGGGAACCCTATCGCGGATCTGCGGCCCGGCTGGTTGGAACTGATCCAGTTACTGGCGGATGCACTGCTAACGATGTCAATACTGGTATCTGCGTCAACCAGGGAGGGGATTACAACCTTAACGGGGTAAAGGACGACCGGCCTAACTCAGTTATCCCTCGCTTCGATGGCAGCAGCCGCGCCGCGTGGGAGAATGGATGGGCAGCGGCATTGCCTGGACTTGCGAACAACTTCTCTAGTCCTTGCCTCGGTTGCTCCGGAAACCTGGGCCGCAACACCTTCGTCGGCCCGGGACAATGGTATGCAGATATGACCTTGGGCAAGACCTTCAAGTTGACCGAACGGTTTAACCTGAAGTTTGAGGCTCAAGGCTTCAACGTCTTCAACCGTGCTAATTTCCTGTTGGCGACCCCGCAGACCGGTGCGCACAACAAGGTCACGGATCCTCTGTTCGGCGAAGCTGTCACCACATTGAATGCGCGCAACTTGCAGTTCGGCTTGAAGCTGAGCTTCTAGCCAGATCGCCAGCTGTGAATCGGGGCTTGCCGGACTTGGCAAGCCCCGAAGTCTTGTCTCGAAACAGAGAGTAGCACTCTTTCTTGACGTTCACCCAGCGAGCAAAGAGAAAGAGAAAGAGTAGGTTTCGACGCGGACGGACACGGAAAAGCAGAGAGCTAGCATCGCGACAACGTCATCGATCTGGTGGCCGTGCCTCCAGAGGGAACAGTCGCCGCCTATGAGGTATAAACGGCAGTTATTAGGGACGAAGAGCGGATTTGCGGGGACGAACTGCCACCACTCCAAGGCATAACTGTGATTGAATGTCAGTGGCAGTATTTCGCAGTACAGTAGACGAACTCAACCCGGGCGCGGCCACTGAAGTAAGTTGAGCGCAGGTAGTACGGTCATGCAACTTCAAATGAAAACTCGCTGTGAGAGGTGCGCGGCACTCCTTCGCGCGGACGGACACGCCTACATATGTTCCTACGAGTGTACGTTCTGTGCCGAGTGCGCCTCCGAGTCGCAGGGCAAATGTCCGAATTGCACCGGCGAACTCGTGCGTCGACCGCGCCGGACTGCACCCGTCCAGGATGAGGAGACCGTTGTTTCTGAAGGACCGTGGGGCACGCGTCCGTGGCTGATCTGGGCAGCGAGCTTTGGCATCTGGACCCTCGTTGCCCTGGCTGCGTCCGGCTCGATTTACGAGTTGTGGCGGTCGCGAGGTTACCCCATGACTTTCGTCAGCGTCTTGGCGTCGGAACTCAGCCAGGTACTCACCTACGCCCCTCTTACTCCTCTCGTGCTTGCCCTGGCCATGCGCTTCCCGATTCAACGCGGAAATTGGGTGCGCCGGTCATTGCTACATCTCCTGTTCGCCCTTGCCTTCTGCATCGCTCACATAACACTGCGCGGTTTGACGCCCTATGCGGCGTGGGATGCCAAGCTGGGGAGATTTGTATCCGCCGTTTGGAACTCACAGACCCACGTATTTGCGATCAACTGGCAAATCTTCAAGAATTTGTTCTTGTCAAACGTCGTTGACGACACTACCGGAACCTATGTACCGATTGTGCTGGTGGGGCACGCTCTGTCGTATTACCGCAGATTTCGGGATCGAGAACTGCATTCCGCGAAGCTTGAAATGCAGCTGACCAGGTCGCATCTGCAGGCCTTGAAAAGCCACCTGCAACCACACTTCCTTTTCAACACCATGCATTCAATTTCGGCGCTCATGTTAACCGACGTTGCAGCCGCCGATAAGATGATGTCCCGCCTCAGTGATCTGCTGCGGATGAGCCTCGAGAGTAGAGGAATCCAGATCACCAGCCTGACTCGGGAACTTGAGTTTGTGGCCGGTTATCTTGAAATCGAAAAAGTCAGGTTTGGCGAGCGGCTGAGTATCGCTCTCGATATCGCGGCGGAAACCTTGGATGCGCAGGTTCCGTCCTTGTTACTGCAGCCGCTGGTGGAGAATGCGATTCGGCATGGTATTTCAAGGCTCTCCTCAGGGGGCAGTGTCTGGATCGCCACCAGTCGCGATGGGCGCGATCTTTACTTGCGAGTGAGGGACAACGGGCCCGGCCTGGTTTCAGTTGTCGGCACTCCCTCGGGAAGCGGTTTGGGCCTTCGCACGACGCGGGAAAGGCTCCAGACGCTATTCGGCAGCCAGCAGAGCTTCGAGATTCACGATGCCCCGAGCGGCGGCGTCGAGGTATGCGTGCGGATCCCGTTTCGAATTGAGCCTCAATTGTCGATGGATGAGGAGAACTTCGCCAGAACCACGAGCTCTAATGAAGGCGCCGAAATTGCTCCAGACAGAGAGCGTCCCCATGCCCTAAATTGGAATACCTAAGAGTGACCTGCCTTAGCTGCGCGGAAGCAAACCGGCTGCGCAGAAAAAGGGCTAATCCTTTGAGCTCGGTGCGCGTCTAACCGATTAAGGCGTGGGACCAACGACCCCGAAATGAGGTCGGTGGAGACAATCACATGATTATCCCTGTGATCCGTACCATCATTGCCGATGATGAGCACCTGGCGCGCAAGAAACTGCGGGTGCTGCTCGATTCAGAACCCGGCGTGCAGGTGGTCGCAGAATGTCAGGACGGCCTACAGACCATCAGCGCCGTACAAACTCACCGGCCTGACCTCTTGTTGATCGATATTCGGATGCCTGACATGGATGGGTTCCAGGTACTCAAGCAAATCGCGTCCGACGAGATGCCGGTTGTTGTCTTTACCACGGCCTACGATCAATTTGCGATTCGAGCATTCGAGGCGCACGCCCTGGATTATCTGCTGAAGCCTTTTGACGGCGAGCGTCTCCATCATGCCGTTGAAAGAGCCAGGGCAGAGCTCTTGAAGTTCCACAATCGCGATTTGACCGGCCGGATTCTTGACCTGCTCGCTAAGAACGCCGAACCAAAGATGGAGTCGAAGCAAGTTGACGACCGCATGGTCATCCGCGCAGGAGGGAAGGTCGTGTTCCTCGATGTGAAGGAGATTGACTGGATCGAAGCAGCCGCCAATTACGTGAAACTGAACGTCGGCAAAGACTCGTATCTGCTGCGGGAAGGTATTGGCAGCATTTCCGAGAGACTCGATCCGGATCGCTTTGTTCGTATCCACCGATCAGTGATTGTGAATGTCCGCAAGATCAAGGAACTACAGCCCTGCGAGAGCGGCGAATACATTGCGGTCCTGAGGAATGGTAAAGAGCTTTCCTGCAGCCGAGGCTATCGTACCCAGTTACAGCGCTTGATTGGCAGATCATAGAATGCAGATCATAGAAAAAGACTCGAAATACCTCATGTTAATGAATCTCGGTTGCAGCGAACCGGCGTCAACCAGCCATCTGTCCTCAATTAGCATCTGAACGTCCCAACACAGGTGATCAAGCCAATATCCACATGCTACCCTGAGCCGTTTGCCAAGTGCGTGCAGACCCATTCTTCTATTACCAACTGGAAATTACTGAGGCCATCCGAAAAGGAGGAATATGAACAGGCGCGAAGCAATCCATGGCTTGGGAGCTCTGGCATTTGGTGCCACGATGCAGAGTGCGGCGTGGACGGGTTCGGGAAGGCAGCAGCATCCTACCGCGACCCAGCCCGCGGCCGAACCGCTGCCATCCGAGGTTGCCGGTATCCGTGTGGTGGATTCAAAGATCGCGAGAACCGCAACCGACCTAAGCCGTT